>Ga0208134_1000266_pt1 | contig 33953 bp, 50 predicted proteins | sample VirMetDEL_Mar_31_FD_184515 | JGI IMG/M metagenome (GOLD analysis project Ga0208134, IMG submission 184515) | Aqueous microbial communities from the Delaware River and Bay under freshwater to marine salinity gradient to study organic matter... | ecosystem: Environmental > Aquatic > Marine >...
TTAGTATTGATATAGATGCTAATGGTAGTATATATAATTACTCTGATGGTTTTATTGTACAGTCAGCTAACGGAACTATTAGTGCAGGTCAATATTATCATGTAGCTTACACGAGAGCTAGTGGTACACATAGATTATTTGTAGATGGCGTACAAGTAGCAACAGCTACTACATCAAGAGATTATACAAATGATGATATATTTATTGGTAGAGCTCCTTATGGTGGAGAATGGTTTGATGGTGAAATTAGTAATGTAAGAATTGTAAAAGGGACAGCAGTTTATACAAGTAACTTTACTCCAAGTGAAACTAATTTAACAGCAGTTACTAATACAAAATTATTAACTTGTCAAAGTGCAACTATTGTTGATAACTCTGGAGAATCTCAAACAATAGTAAATGAGGGTACTGTTGCAGCATCTACAGGAAATCCATTTAGAACTTTATCTGTTACATCAGACCAATCTGGAAACATAAATAATTGGGTTTCTAATAATATTAATTTAGATTCTTCTAGTGATGCTACTTATGATTTGATGTCAGATGTACCTACGCTAACAGATGAAGATACAAGTAACTTTGCTACATTAAATCCTAATAATATGGCAGTCAACACTACAATGACTGACGGAAACTTAAAAGCATCTAACTCTGTAAATCATGCAACAATGTTTCCTACCAATATGCCTACAACAGGCAAGTATTATTTTGAATGTAAGATGGCTGTAAATGCAGTATTAGGTTTAGGATTTAGAACAGATACTAATAAAGTAGAATCAGCTTACTCTGATGAAGCTAATAAATATTATTTTTACTTAAACAATAGTAATGCTTATAGAATTGTAGAAACTACTAACACAGCTTTAGGTGCAAACTTAAATAATACAACTTCTACATTTCAAGTAGCTATAGATTTTGATGCAGCTAAATATTATTTTGGTAGAGATAATACTTGGTATGCAGCAGATTGGGGAACAGATGGAGATCCTGCAAGTGGTACAAACCCATCATATGATTTAACAGATGGTACTAAAATGTTTCCGTTTGTTTATGTAGCTGGAGGTACATGGACAGTAAACTTTGGTCAACAACCATTTACCTACACACCACCTACAGGATTTAAAAAGATAAATGCATATAACTTACCTGATTCTACTATTGAAGATGGTAGTGAGCATTTTGATATTTTAACTTGGTCTGGTAATGGTGCAGTAGATAGAGCAATTACAGGTTTAGAATTTCAACCTGATTTTACTTGGATTAAATCCAGAAGTAACGCAGTAAACCATTGGTTAATGAACTCTGTAAACGGAGCAAGAAAAGGTATTTCATCAAATAATACTGGAGCAGAACAAGCATTTGACCAAGCAAACTTTGATTTTGAGTCTTTTGACTCTAATGGTTTTTCTGTTAGTCCTCCATATTATGCTCATGTAAATACAAGTGGACATACTTTTGTAGGGTGGAACTGGAAAGGTTCAGACTCAACAGCAGCATCTAACACAAATGGAACTATAACATCTACAGTATCTGCAAATCCAACAGCAGGGTTTAGTATTGCTACTTGGACAAATGAGTCTAGTGGAGATGATACAGTAGGACATGGTTTGGGTGTTGCTCCTAAATTAATTATTACTAAACTTCGTAGCACTTCAGGAGATTGGTATACACAAACAACAGCTATAGATGGTGGTTTAGATTATTTAAAATTAAATAATACTAACGCTGCTGCATCTTTACCAAAAGCACTCCCAACAGCAGATGTATTTACTACTGATATGGGAGGTACAACAACAGCGGTAGCTTATTGTTTTGCAGAAGTAGAAGGATACAGTAAAATTGATAAATATACAGGTAATGGCTCTACTGATGGACCATTTGTATACACAGGGTTTAGACCTTCCTTTATTATTTTTAAACGCACAGATAGTACAGATGGTGGCGAATGGAAAACAATGGATTCTGCAAGAACACCTTATAATTGGACTTGTAATATACTATTTGCTCATACTAGTTCTGCTGAAAATACTTCTGAATTAGAAAGCACTTATGGCATAGATTTATTAGCTAATGGTTTTAAAGTTAGGTCTAGTCATGGTTCATTTAATGCTTCAGGTGGTACATACATGTACATGGCATTTGCCGAAAACCCTTTTAAAAACTCAAACGCCCGATAGGAGAATATTATGGCATATAAATTAAACGGGAAAACTCTTATTATGGATAGGGGGTTTTCACATAACGAAATACTATATCCTAGAAACTGGTTACAGTTATCCTCAGAAGAGGAACGTACTGCTATTGGTATAACATGGGAAGCCGATCCTGTACGAGCTGATGATCGATACTACTGGAATGGTGAGATAGATAATCCTAAAGCCATGGAAGATGTAGATGCAAAAGATCAAGATGGCAATCAACTATATGTACAAACATATAATCCAGAAACTGAAGCAATGGAAGATACTGAAGAAAAGCTAGTAACTAAAGGATTAAAAACTACAAAGATTGCAGAAGTAAAACACACAACAAACACATTACTTGCCCCAACTGATTGGTATGTAATTAGAAAGTATGAACATGATGTAGTTATGCCTAGCAACGTAGTAGATTACAGAGCAGAAATAAAAGCAGAATGTAATAGATTAGAAGAAGCTATTGCAGCGTGTACAGATGTGGAGGGTTTAATAGATGTTATGCAAGGGGCATCGTGGAATACTTTATAGCACAATATGGTGGTAAGTTATGTTGCATAGTCGCTTCTGTTCTAGGGGGACTGTTCAATTACAACACTAAGAAACTAAAGTCTAAGACTCCAAAAGGTGGACATATTTCTTGGTTAGTAGATCGTCAACGTGCAAGACAAGAGCTTGGCTTATCAATCATCATTGCAGTTATTAGTGCAGAATTTTTTATCCCACCATTGCTAGAAATATTTGGGTTAAGTATGTTGGCAGGCCCAGCTATTGCATTTTTTATTGGATATAGTGGTTTACGTTTATTGCCTGCTATAGAAAAAAAATTGAACAACGCTTTAGATAAGGTAATGAAGATATGAGTCCTCATGAAGAATTAGTCGCACATGAAAAACTATGTGCAGAAAGGTATTCAACTATACATAAAAGACTTGATCGCATAGAAACAATGTTAAACAAACTTATATGGGGAGCGTTAGCAGGATTTGGAGCAATAGTTATTGCTGTTCTAATACATACAGTTACTATGTCAATATGAACGAGCAAGAGCTTATTCTTTTATTTGCATTAGTGTTATTGCTTACTTATTGCTATGTTATTATTTAAGTTACTTATAAAACTAATGGCTCTACTATTAGTCTTACCTATATCACCTATAGTAGTTTTATTTGGAGTATATTTTACAAGATGATACAAACAATATTACCTTTAATTGGTACTGTAATTGATAGAATTATCCCGGACAAGAATGGCGCAACAAAAGCAAAACAGGAAATTGAAAAAACTCTTATTAATAATGCTGCTCAACTTAACCTTGCGCAAGCTGAAACGAATAAGATTGAAGCATCCCATCGATCAGTATGGGTAGCTGGATGGCGACCATGTTTAGGATGGGTAGCTGCTTTTGGTTTTGCTTGGCTCTTTGTGTTATCACCATTACTGCAATGGATACTGGCAATAACAGGAACAGACATACCTATGCCTCAGTTTCAAACCGATGTGTTGCTTGAACTAACACTTGCTATGCTTGGTTTATCTGGTCTTAGAACTTTTGAAAAGTTAAAAGGTCTTACGAAGTAAATGCAATTGACTCCCCACTTTAGCTTAAATGAGCTAACTCGATCTGATACCGCCAAACGATTAGACATACGCAACGAACCTAACGATGTGCAAATTGCTAACTTACATACTTTAGCTGAAGGTCTTGAACAAGTAAGAACTAAACTAAATAGTAATCCCATATGGGTAACATCTGGTTTTCGTTCAATGGATTTGAACCGGGTAATAAAATCTAAAGATACTTCATACCATACCTATGGTCTTGCAGCAGACTTTACTTGTCCGGGCTATGGTGATGTCCCTCAAGTTATGCGTACACTAGCTAACAGTTCTATAGAGTTCGATCAATTAATCCTTGAACATGGATCTTGGATACATGTTGCTTTTCCAAAAGGAACAGAAAAACCAAGAAGGCAAATGCTAAGTATTAGTAGTAGCGGTGTGCTTATTTATGAGTAGAATTTTTTTGCTAACAATCTTGTTATTGCAAGGGTGTACTTATTTTATACACAATGAGTATTATCAGTTTATAGATCGAAGTAAAACTATATATGATGCAGGTGCGTATGTTACTGATAACAAATCTAGTACAGAATTATTACTAGAAAACCTTAAAAATGATGAACATATATGATATTCTTATAGTATGAGTAACTATAAATCTGTATTAGTTATATCAGATCTACATATTCCTTACCATCATCCTGATGCGTTTGCGTTTTTGACTGCACTCAAAAAGAAATACAAGCCAGACCTCGTTGTAAATCAAGGTGATGAAATTGACTGCCACGCCTTATCATATCACGATCATCATCCAGATTTAAAATCATCGGGCGATGAGTTGCGTGCAGCTAGAAAGTATATCAAAGAGTTAGAAAAAATTTTTCCAAAGATGACTCTTGTACATTCTAACCATTCATCACTGGTGTATCGTAAAGCAGTTTCTCATGGTTTAAGTTTAGAGTATTTAAAATCATACAATGAATTTTTACAAGTTGGTGAAGGCTGGCAATGGGTAGATGATTTAACAGTTACTTTATCTGACGGACAAAAATGTTTTTTTACTCATGGCATGGCAGCTGATGTCATGAAGGTGGCGCAACAATACGGAATGTCAACCTCTCAGGGCCACTATCATTCTAAGTTTAGTATTGGTTATTATTCTAACCCCGATAAATTAGTATGGGGTATGCAAACAGGATGTCTTATTAATCAAAAAGAGCTTGCCTTTGAATATGCTAAAAACTTTAAGTCACGATTTATTATTGGGTGTGGAATGATACTTGATGGTCAACCCAAACTGATGCCGATGGTTTTAAAAGATGGTGGAAGATGGATAAAGAAGATAGTATAAATGTAGATTTTATTTCTGAAGCTGATGAAAAACAAGCAGAAGCTTTAGATAAAGTCGTGGGTAAGAATATTTGGAATATAGAATTACTAGAAGATAATACACAATCTATGATTAAAATATTATTTTCTGAAAAAGAAGATGATTATTTACTCATTCACTGCGAAGGTGCAGATTTATATCTCGTTGAACCAAAACCTAAGTCAGTACACTAAAAACGACCTCACACAGAAGCCTCTGTCGCACGTTCTTTATCTAGTTGAGGGGTTACTATCAGATTATAATTAAAGTTGCATGGTGAGCTTTGTGACAGCTCAGAACGGTGGGTCTCCAAATAACTCATCAAATTCTTCTGGCGACATAACATGTGGTTCATTTATTTTACATTCTGGCCTTAATTTGACAAAAGCCTCCGCAGATTCTCGTGTATAAAATGCACGAAGGCTTTCACCGTACTCATCAACTACTACAAACTGAGGTTCCATCCGTCCTTTGCTACTTTCCTAATGATTTTGTAATAATCTATATTAACACACTGAAGACAGAGTTGTAACATTCTGTCATCTTCATCACATAACCATTGAGTAGCTTCGATCTTGTATGGATTAGATTTTTTTAATTTAATAGCATCATGCATTGCCTGATAAAGTACTGACTGCAATAAAGATACTACGCTCATGTCAAGACCTAGGTTTCTTTCATTATGTAACTCAAGGTCAGATGAACGGTCGTATATATGATTCGCATCATTTAACATTAGTAGTTACCTCCATTGGTTGTTCTTTTAAAAATGAATCCCACAAATATTTAAAGTCCAGTTGCATGGGTTGTTGTGTCTTATCAATGGTATCCTTATTGACTTTATATAAAGACTGTATTTTTTTTGCCTTTTCCAAAGAACTAAGATCAGTAGCTTTAACTTTTTCTACTAGCTCTTTGAAAGATTTAAAGAAATCAGCCTCATCTTTGCATGCCTTAGAATCCTTGTTGGGGATACTAAGGCTTATAGCTTTTTTGCTGGTGGAGGAGTCCTCGTTACTTTTTTTTGTTGAGGTTTCTCTTCTTTTTTTCTTATAATTTCAGCATCATCATCTAGTTCACTTTCTGGCGGTATACCACAAGCAGCTAGCAATGAGTATCTACGGGCGTACGTAAGAGCTGACCCATACTTTTGTGGAGTTTCTGCTTCAGCAGGTAATTTTAATATACCTCCGGACATAGTCTGCCCAGACTCATGCAAAAATATAGTCTCTACTTTTACGCCAGTGTCGCACTCATGCGTCTTTTGTATTAATGATATGCCATTTTCATTGAGCGCATCTTTTACTGCACCAATACATGCAGCAAGGCTTGCATAGTCATTTCTAAAATGTGGGTTGGTACTATCCAATCCAGTCTTTTCAAAATCCATTTGAGCCTTTACAAATGCCTCGGCTATTGTCTTAGTCATTGTTTCGTTTTCCATATTAAATCTCCTTGATTTTTATTTTAGATAGTCTGATTGTGTTACCCGGCTTTGCTGGAATAACTTTCTCAGGTGTTGGTTTATAAGTCCTTTCACCCCAAACAATTTTGTAATGTCCAGCACGGGCATGTTTATAATCTCCCATGCGAGCCATAACTCTAGCTTGTAAGTGATCAGTCTCTTCTTGTAATGCATGAATTTGATCTTGATTTTCTACAATATATTGAATGTCCTGAGTAATGTCAGATAAATCTATCTCATCATCCGTTGCTCTGTCATATATTTTTGCTGCAGATTTTGGCGATTTAAACTCATACCATTCTGTCTCTTGATTGGTTACGTATTTTTGCACGCGCCTATCAAAGTCTACAGCTGCATCTCTAATCATAGCCATAGTATCAACATCCCTTGGGAACACATGTATCATAAGCTTGATACCCTTATGTAGTACTGCAACTGCACCCCATTGAGCATCTACTATATCCATTGCCATCTGTAGCTGCAGTCTCCCTCGGTAGTATGGTAAATCTTGCTCAAGCTCTTGGCTTGTGAGCTTTGCTTCGATGACACCTTGGCCTGTAAGCTTAATCCCTTCATGACCGTATACAATAATGCCTTTTTCATAATCAGTCTGTAAGGTTTTACCCCGCCCGGCTACCATACCATCTAGCGATACAGCCATAGGATAATGCTCAGAAAAAAAAGCTTTTTTAAATGTAGTTTTCGGATCACCTAAACCTAAACGATTACATGCTTCATGCAATATAGGGACCTCAAAAGCGGTCCCCCAATGCAAGGCTTCAAAATCTAATTCAGGCCTAGGTATCCCTTCGGTTGCATCAAATGCGCGTTTAAGTATATCCACGGCATCTTGATACGGGTTCATGTTCATGATTGCAGCTATAGTACTTCCGGTTGCAATATCATCCGGAGTAAGTTTGCCTTCTGCGGTTTTAATATTTTTTTTCATTGTTTAAATTTTCCCTGTTAATTAAATAGTAAACTGCACCCTTATTAAATGGAATGCCTCTAAAAGTTTTAATACCTAAATGATTTAAATGGTTCGCTATTGCTTCATAATCAGGAACCTTATTTTTTTTCATATGGGTCTTCATCAATGGTATTAAAATATCCTTCATTTTTTCGCGATGACTTTTACTTTTTGCCTTCGTAGATTTACCGCCTTTTTTCTGGATATGCGGAAGCAATGCTTTTGGCGCTCCCAAAATAACGCCACGGCTCTTGGCTTGTGCCAGTGCAGCTTTGGTTCGGTGGCTTATTTGTTCGGCTTCGTGTTCTGCGATCATCGCGTGCATATGCCATTCCAATTTCGTCATGTGCTCATGGCCGGCCACAATTAAGGGGACATTATCTTTTAAAAGGCCACTAATAAAGTGTAGATCCCGCGCAATTCTATCCGTTTTCGCTAGCAATAATTTTGCACCGGGGTTATCTTTTATAAGCCGCAAAGCTCTATGTAAAATTGGGCGCGCTATAGCATCCACTTTGCGCCCGCTTTCATATTCGATAACTTCAGTAATGAGCTGGCCAAAATTAGCCTTTATATGCTCGTTAACCATAGCGCGCTGCGCTTCTATACCTAAGCCGCTGCGCTTTTGCTTATCAGTCGAAACCCGTAAGTACGTAACATATTTATTCATTATGCACCCCCTTGCGCGCGCCTATGTGATGCGCTTCGCATTCAATCATAATAGTCTCTGAGTCAATCGGGACGTTCGCAGCTTTGCAAAGCTTGTCCCAGTCGTAGCGGTCCGCATATTGCATGCGGTCAATAATAATCTTTATCATATTAATTCCTTATATAGTTTATAAATATGATTATCTAAAATGATAATCCCATAGCACCCCGCAAGGCGCTATGAGTTAACACTTTATTATCCTTTTTTGTTAGCTATAAAATCTTTAACATCTTCAATACAAGGTAGTTCAGGATTGTCAGACCTGATATAATCGAGCAAAGCCAAATTACCTACTGCTAATGCAAGATATAAAGGGTTATCATTTACTGATCTTCCCTCGTCTATATCTTCATACATATTAGTTTCGATAGAGAGTGTATATTTATTAGTCCAACTCTCACAATCGCCGAGAAAAAATTCAATTGGAGTATTATCACTAAAATGTTTTAGCACTCGTTTTAAATCGCCAACAGATGTAAGTGGTACTGAATTACTTTTACACCCGTTCTTCATGTTTTTAATTTCTATATCGCCTTGTTTACTCATTTTCATTCTCCCTTAATTTAGTTTATGTACGCGGCTCCGTTTCCGTGGGCCACTATTGCAATGCTCGGGGCCGTTTGATGCGATCCCATGCAAAGTTTGCAAGTATTACATTGAGCTTTGCGCCCGGCTTCCTCGGATGCGGGGCATAATATCTCATTCGATTGCTTATCACTTACCGCCGTTATAATGCGAAAGGTTCGGCGCTTGCTTTTCCATGCGATGCGCGCATCTTGTAAACTATCCGCGCTTATCATGGTAAGGTCGGGCCTAACATCTGCGCCCGGTGCATTATTTTGGTGAGTGTAGCCGGTATGGCCCGCGCTATCTTTAAGCAAAGCGTCCCATATATGCGAGGAAACCGCTGCGGGATCACCGTACGTGCCTAGGCGAACCATGCGGCCACGTGCAAGGCTTGCTATATCCTCGGCGGGTTTATAGTTACCTTTTTTAAAGCTTTTATATACTTGCAATGGGCCATGAAATAACGTTACATAACATGAGCGTTTTTTAGCTTGCTTCCCGGGGCCGTCCGGGTCTGATTCGCCCCGGTGTTTGCAATCACCGCATATAGCATAATCATGGCCATACTTTGAAGCGGTTAGCGGGTCCATATCCGCCCGGATAATGTAAGTCTGTACCATATCACCGGTTTTTTTATTGCTAGATTTTGCAAGCGCAATGACTACAATGGGCGAGCCGTCCAATAAAGAGGGGCCTTGATATATTATTGAATTATGCATTAAATCGCCCCCTTAGAGATAATATTAATATAATTAAAATGTGAATAACTTCTAATTTTAGACGGATTGTTACTTATTATTCTATTGATACAACCAAAAGTAATTAAAGGCTTGTAGCCGTCCTCTTCTAATCGATCCAAATAAAGGGGCGCGTCCTGATCCTCTTCAAGATAAGCCCATTTACCATTCATAAAAGAATATGAGCTTATTTTAGACGTTAAAGCTAAACGGTTTAATTCTGATAACGAAACCCGTAGCCACGCGTGGCCCGGATCTACATAAACATTAAATTTTTTAGGGTGCATTTTTCTTAGTCCTTTTATAGTTATTAAGATTAATATTCAAAGCCAATGAATACCGGCTTATTAGCTTTTATAAATACTTCTCGGTTCATGTCCTCGGCATCTGAACATGAATAACTTTTGCTTCCGCGGTCGTAATGGTTCACAACATAAACAACCTTAGCGTCCGGCTTACGTTTAAAAAAGGTATAGCCGGTTTGTTTGAGCTTGTTAAGTGGTATCGCTTGAGTTTCGTATATGTCCATTTTCTTAGTCCTTATATAGTTATTAAGATAAGACGCGCGGCAAGCCATGCGCCTATATTAAGATTATACCGGAAAGATATCGAATAAAGCAAACATTTATATAATAGGTATAATTTAAGTATGGAATATAACTTGCCAAAGCAAAGAAAGATTAAAGAAAAAACACCGGCCCCGGATCAAAGAAAATTCGCAGTAGTCCCGCTTCATATATTAGAAAAGCCGCTCACCCTTGGAAGCTTGCGCGTATTAATTGTACTATCAAGTTATTGCAATAAGGCGGGCTTCTCGCATGTATCGTTGAATAGAATCGCTAATGATTTGGGAGTAACCTCTCAGACTGTTAGTTATCACATGAGCCGGTTACAACGATTAAAGATTGTAAAAAAGATAAGCGGACATTATACGATGATTAAAGGCGCAACACGGCGCATAATATACGATGATGATATTAGCAACGAGGATGCAAGCCGGATAGCTCAGGCCCCAATTGAGCCATATAATAACGCTGAGATTAATAGCATGATTAAAGCAAAGCGAACTAATAAAAACAAGGACATAAGCAAACAAGCGAAGAGTAAAGACTCGAAACAATCAATGGAATCATACAACCGGGAAGTAACTAGTTTATTTGAGTGTGTGACTAGTGAGCAGCAATTGCTCAGCCTAGAGAAAAGATTGTTGCAAGGTGAGAAGCCCGAGGATCTGCGCAAAGAATTGAATAGCTAAACGCCCGTTAAGCTTTTAAACTTTCAGGCCATACCCCCCATGTTTATATATACAAGCGAGACCCTATCAATACATGTATGGATTTACAAAGTAGATATTATAAATTCTGCTAGGCCTAGAGGATAATATTTATTTCTGAGCCGGCACCCTTGGGGGGGGACCCCTTGGCCTTGTACCTGGGGGTCTGACTCAATTTTTTGCTGGGTTTTTCAGATAGCCCTAACCGGTGATCAGCAGGACCGCTTTACTTTTTTTTTATAAAAAAGGTTAACCAGAAGAGCCAACCTGTTACTGTGTACATGTTTCTACAGACAACTAGAATCTCACCCGTTAAAAAACAGGAAGAACACATAGAGTGTGAGCATTCTCGTTTATCATGTTTATATGTAGCGTCTACCTACATACCCAGAGTACTGTACCTGTAAGGATACCTCTGATTCAACTCGTTTATACCATTGGTCATGCTCTACCGCCGGTGGACTGGGTTATGGTCCCGTAATAGAACTATACTACTAAACTTATTGTAATGCAACTATTGACACAGGGTATCCCTAAGATATACTTAATTTATAGGGGAACTACGTTCCGGTGGTTTATAGGTAATCCATTTATTTAAGGAGTAATCATGGAATATTTATTTGTAATGATTATTAGTGTTACGGAAATAGACGAATGGAAGTATGTCGGGAATTTTTCTAATTGCAAAGTGGCGCAGCTCTATGTATCCCTACACCATCCAGACACGAAAGCAACAAGATGTTTATTACAGGATTATATTAAATTACCTGAAGGGACAGTGATCAAGAGTATAGACATGACTAATAATACCATTAGGTATCGTGATACTCATAAACCATGCAAGATGACTCGAAGTTGTAATATTGACGCTTAGAGAGTTTTATAAATTAATATGCAAAGAGTTTAACAAGGGTGAGCCGCTAGAGTATAGATGGACAAGGTCGGATGGTTATTGGAAAGTTACTAAGGGATTTCCTATGAACCAAGACAAGGGTATGAGCGTACATCTTCTAGCGGAACATATTTTACAGGAGAAAGCACTAATGAAAGAAAAGAAAAAAGCTGTACCAAACAAGAGAAAAAAGAAACCATATGTTAAATATAAAGGAGATTAATGTGAGTGATTTAACACCATTTTTAGTAAGGTTAACACCGCAAAGTAAAGAGTTATTAGTACAGGCAGCAAAGGAACAAGAAAAAACAAAATCCTCTCTTATTAATGAGGCAATCAAAGCACATTTAACTAAAGACATTCGTAGTCGGTTAAATAGATTATGAGACCAACAGTAAGGTTACAGCTGCCTTACCCACCAAGTGTTAATAGTTATTGGCGCGCAAATGGCCATCGTAGGTTTATTAGCAAGGAAGGGGTTGCATTTACTAAGGAAGTTGATCTTATTGTAAAACAAAGCGGGGCCAAGTCATTTGGCGAAAATCGAGTTGCTATTAGCGTGATGATTCATCCTAGATCTAAAAGAAAGTTTGATCTAGACAATACTTTGAAAGCTATATTAGATGCACTTATGAAAGCGGATATGTATAATGATGATAGTCAGATAGATTATATTGAGATAGCTAGAGGCGAAGCGATACCAAAGGGCGCGGCTGTAATACATTTATATGACTTTATAGGAGAAGAGCATGGCTCAACCAAATAAACTAGAACTAAAAGAAGGCGCTGAAGGAAAAGCATTTAAACAGGATAAAACAGAAGATTGGCATGCCGATTTTCAAGGACAATTGTTATGTGCAGACGGGGTTATCAGATACGTTAATATCTATGAAAACACTTCGCAAGCTACTGGAAACCGATGGCTTAAACTTAAGATGGGTAATCCTGTTGGAGAGAGTACCGGTTCCAAACCACCCGCACCAGTACAAGATACGCAGCCGGCGAGTCAACCTGTGGCTGAATCCATTAACGAACTTGAGGACGATATACCCTTTTAATGGCTGAATCTAAAAACAAAAGCAAACCTATACCTAGTCTTGCTGGGTATGGGGGAGTTAAAACGCTACAAAGAAGTTTAGAGCGTAGTACTACTATTGCTGCAAACAGGGAGCAAGTTGCCTACAGTCTTTTATCTATAGCGAATACTAAAATTAGTGACGTAATGGAGTGGGATCATACTGGCAAAGTAAAAGTCAAAGCAAGTAAAGATATTCCCGAACATGCAATGCAAGCTATAAAATCTATTAAAATAAATCAAGATGGAGATATAGCCATAGAATTCTGGGATAAACCAGCTATATTAAGAATATTAGCAAAAGCCAGTGGTATGCTAGATAACCCAGAAGAATCTGATAAGCCAAGTGTTATCGGTATTAATGTTAAAGCACCAGAGATAATTGACAGTGAATAAACCAAAAGTATCTTATAAAGAATTTAAAGCTTTATCATTTGATTCTCAAGTGGGAGGAGATCATTATACTAAAATGAAAATACAGCCTATGCAATTTTCTATGGCTAATAACTTAAATGCAATGCAACATACTATTATTAAATATGTCACAAGGGTTGACCTAAAAGGTAATGGTGATGAAGATATAGATAAAGCAATACACACTTTACAACTTTGGAAGCAATGGAGAAAAGATCATGGACATTAAGCAATCAATTGATCAGCTACGTGAAGAGTTTAAAATGGCTCATCTTAATAACTCTAGGGTTATGGAAATTATAGATACACTGTATCAAGAAAACTTAGAACTTAAACGTATGATGACAATGAAGTTTAAAGATATAGACGATGAGCAATAAAAAAATTCGTAGTAAAAAAGAATTAACAGGTCCCGGAATTGATTTAGATTTTAGCACTAGCCCTGTTGTTTACAATTTTTTAAAAAGCAATAAATTTGTTCGTGGTCTTATGGGTCCAGTAGGGTCCGGTAAATCCTACGCTTGTGCTGCTGAAATCATGATGCGTGCCGTTAGGCAAAAGCCTTCTCCTCAAGATGGCGTTCGCTACACTCGATTTGTTATTGTACGAAACTCGTACCCAGAATTAAAGACTACCACAATAAAAACTTGGCAGGAATTATTTCCTGAAAACACTTTTGGTCCGATGTTATATACGCCTCCTATAACACATCACATTCGTCTCCCATCTCGTGGCGATGCTGCGGGAATAGATTGTGAAGTGATTTTTTTAGCATTGGACCAACCTAAAGACGTAAGAAAACTTTTATCACTAGAATTAACAGGAGCATGGGTAAATGAAGCTAGAGAACTTCCTAAGGCAGTTATTGACGGGCTTACTCATCGTGTGGGTCGTTATCCTACTCAGCGTGATGGCGGTCCTACATGGCATGGAGTATGGATGGATACCAACCCAATGGATGACGATCATTGGTGGTTTAGGTTAAGTGAGAAAGAAAAGCTTTCTGGAAAGTATGGTTGGGATTTTTTTAAACAACCGGGTGGAGTAAAAGAAGTAGAATTAGAAAATTTACCAGATAACCCAGAAGCAAATGATCATGTTTTTTCTGGAGGGAGATGGTGGACGCTTAACAGCAAAGCTGAAAATGTAGGTAATCTACCTAGTGGTTACTATATGCAAATGCTTGGAGGTAAAAACTTAGATTGGGTGCGCTGTTATGCAGAAGGTAAATATACTTATGTACAAGAAGGAAAATCAGTTTGGTCTGAGTATGATGATAATTTAATGTCATCATTAGAAATAGAATATGATCCTACACAACCACTACAAATAGGATTAGACTTTGGTTTAACTCCTGCAGCAGCTATAGGGCAAAGATTAGCAAACGGAAGATGGGTTGTGTTTGATGAAATTGTTACTGAAGATATGGGATTAGAAAGATTTGGCCAACAGTTATTAGCTGAAATTAATGCTAAATACCCTAAAGCACAGGTACTAATATGGGGAGATCCTGCTGGTATGCAACGTGATGCTATCTATGAAGTTACTGCATTTGACTATTTAAGAACGCTAGGGTTACGAGCGCAACCAACTCCATCTAATAATTTTAGAGTAAGGCGTGAAGCAGGGGCTGCTCCGATGCAAAGATTAATAGAAGGTAAGCCCGGTTTGTTAGTACATACACAATGCAAGCGTTTACGTAAATCCTTATCTGGAGGGTATCATTTTAGGCGTATTAGTGTAGGTGCAGGGCAGGAAAGATTTAAAGATAGTCCTAATAAAAATGAACACTCACACATTGGTGATGCATTTGGATATTTGCTTTTAGGTGGGGGTGAACATAAGCGGCTAACAAAAAGTCCATTAGCAGCAAGTTCTATTATATCTCAAAATATAGCGAACTCAGACTTTGACATCTTTTCTTAATCAAGAATATTTAAATAGGTATATGCCTAATATTGATAATATAAGTTATCATACATTTAAACCATATCACCTTAATAATTATAAAGGATTAAAATCTTATGGGATTTCATCGATGTCGGATAGCACTAGAAAACAAGGTATTGAACGCCAGTCTCTTCTTGGCCCATGTGTTACTGTCATGCATTATAATGATGTTATCGCTATTTTTGGCGTTGTGCTTATTTGGAAGGGGCTTGGTGAGGCATGGTCAACGTTTGATGAGAAAGCTAGAAGATATCCCATAGGTATGACTAAAGGTGCATTAACATTCTTTGATATCTGCGAGATATTATTTTCTTTACATAGACTACAAATTACAGTATTATCAACAGATAATAGAGCATTACGATGGGCAAGTGCTATTGGTTTTGTTCAAGAAGGTTTATTAACGCAGTACAGTGAAGATAAGAAAGATTTTTATATGATGAGGAGAAAGGTTGATGGGTAGTCTTTTTGGTGGCAAGCCAGATAATTCAGCAGCAATGGCTCAAATAGAAGCACAAAGAAAAGAAACAGAGGCAGCTAAAAAAGCTGCTATGGATGAAAGGCGTACATTAAAAGAAGAGATGGCTGCTAAAAGAATGGCTAGACGTGGTGGTGGTTCTAGAATGTTATTGTCTTCAGCAAGACTTACGCCAGAAACTGGCATAGAAGAAGATGATAAAATAACAACAACACTTGGATAGGAGTAAAGTATGGGTTCAGTAGTAAAAGCAATAACAGGATCAAAACCAAAGCCAGCGCCAGCGCCAGCGCCAAAACCAGAACCAATAAAGATAGCTGGTCGTGATAGAGCTGCAGAAGAAAGAGCGGCTTCTAGAAGAGCTAGAAGAAGGTCTGGTGGATTATTAACTAAATCATCTGTTAGTCCTGTAGCAGATACTACAGATTCACTGGGTTATGACGATACACTTGCGTAATCTATTATGGGCCTAAAAAACATTAGAAGTGAAATATTAAAAGACGATGACTCTAAGTATGCTCTAGATTTTGCAATACAGGTAAAAAGAGAGCAAGATCCTATGATTAGCAGAGAGAGTATTGTTGATGAAGTAGTTCTTCCAATAGCCTACCATGAATCACAACTAGACCCTAAAGCCATACAAAAAACAATGAGACATGGGGTTGAAGTTAATGGAGCTGGGCGTGGTCTTATGCAGTTTGAGCCTGCGTCATTATATACAGCAGCCAAACGCGCTCAGATCATTTTAACTAAAAACAAAGAAAAAGTTCCTGCTTACATAAATCGCATAGTAGATAACAAAATGTTAGATGCAAGCAAGCTTACAACTGGGCAGCAAACAGCTTTAGCATTGTTTGATTTATTGCAAAAACCAGAAGCAAATATAGCTTTAGTAACGACTGGATCACAAAACGTAAAGAATTTATGGGAAAATTACTGGTGGGCTGGTAAAAAAAATAAACCACTTAGGCGTAAAAAGTTTTCTGAAGACTACAAGTTGTATCTATTAGACTATCGCGATAACATTAAAGGAAAAGCAAATGGCAGATAAAAAAGCAATTATTGAAAAATTTAAAAAACAAGGTGTTAAGTTTAATAAAGCAGGTAAGCCGATGGATATGGAAAAAATTTATAAAACAAACCCAGAGCTTCATAAAAAATTAATTGATAATTTTTATTCTACTGCAGGAACAATGGATGAAGGTAAAATCGATCTAAAAGCTATGATGAAAAAAGTTAAAGAAAAAATGAAAGGAAAAAGAAAATTACAATCAGGTGATGATTTAATTAAAGAAACGGAAAAAAGGATAAAAAATAATGGTAGATAATTACATCGGCATGAAGAAAAAAGCTAAAAAAGTAATGAAAAAGAAAAAAGGCGATTTAAACAAAGATGGAAAGATGAGTTCTTATGAAACCAAAAGGTCTAATGCAATTCAAAAAAATATGAATAAAGGAGTAGCATAATGGGAAAAGGATTATATGCAAATATAAATGCAAGAAAGAAAGCTGGTACTAGCAGACCTAAATCTAAATCTACTATATCAGACAAGGCATATAAAAATATGGTAGCTGGTTTTCCTAAGAAAAAGAAAAAAACAACAGCATAATGGTAGCAAAGAAACATCAAAACCCAAGTGGAGGACTCAATGAAAAAGGTCGTGAATTTTTTAAAAGAACTGAAGGTTCAAATCTTAAACGCCCCCAAAGGACTGGGAGTGACGGCAGGCGTGTGTCTTTTGCTGCTCGTTTTGGGGGGATGGCTGGCCCTTTAAAAGATTCAAAAGGCAGACCAACTAGATTAAAACTTGCATTAAAGAAGTGGGGCTTTGGAAGTAAAGAGGCTGCTCGTAATTTTGCAGCAAAAAATAAAAAGGCATAACTATGGAAATGATGAGATTAAGCGCAGCAGATGTTTTAAAAAGACATGATTTAGCATTAAGAAAAAAAGATGACTTTAGGGACTTGTATGAAGAATGCTACGAGTTTGCTCTACCTCAAAGAAATCTTTATGATGGCCACTATGATGGTAAGATAGGTGGTAGCAAAAAAATGAATCGTGTGTTTGATTCTACTGCTATTAGCTCTACTCAAAGGTTTGCTAACAGAATGCAATCAGGCATATTCCCTCCACAAAGAAAGTGGTGTCGCCTAGAACCCGGACCAGACATTCCAGAAGATAGAATAAGTGATGCTCAAGCAGCATTAGACATTTTTAATGACAAGTTATTTTCTTCATTAAAACAATCTAACTTTGATGTAGCTATTGGTGAGTTTTTGTTAGATCTATCAGTAGGCACTGCGGTTATGATGGTGCAGCCCGGAGATGATATAAACCCAATAAACTTTACACCAGTTCCACAATATTTAGTATCTATAGAAGAAGGGGCTAATGGTCAAGTAGATAATGTTTATAGACGAATGAGAATCAAAGGTGAGTCAATACAAGCGCAATGGCCTGATATTGAAATACCAAAAGACTTACAAGATAAAATTAATCAGAAGCCTACAGAAGAAGTAGATTTAATTGAAGCAACTATCTTAGACCAAAAACGTGGAGATTATTGCTATCATGTCATTCATAAAGAATCTAAAAAAGAACTACTTTATAAAAGAATGGATTATAGTCCTTGGGTAGTATCAAGATATGCAAAAGTTTCTGGCGAAACATATGGCCGTGGACCATTAATTACTGCATTACCTGATATAAAAACATTAAATAAAACCTTAGAGTTGTTATTAAAAAATGCATCATTAGCTATTACTGGTGTATATACTGCTGCAGACGATGGGGTATTAAATCCAAATACAGTTAAAATTATGCCCGGAGCTATTATCCCTGTTGCAAGAAATGGCGGGCCACAAGGTGAATCTTTACGAGCTTTACCTAGAGCTGGTGACTTTAATGTATCTCAAATTATTATTAATGATTTACGTCTTAATATTAAAAAAACATTACTAGATGAATCTTTACCACCAGACAACATGTCAGCGCGTAGTGCTACAGAAGTAATTGAGCGTATGAAAGAGTTGTCACAAAATTTAGGATCTGCTTTTGGAAGATTAATTAATGAAACAATGATACCTCTAGTAAGCAAAATGCTGCAGGTTATGGATCAACGTGGCATAATAGACTTACCGCTAAAAGTTAATGGTTTGGAAGTTAAGATTTCTCCAGTGTCACCATTGGCTATGGCACAAAACATGGATGAAATACAAGCAATTATGCAGTATGCACAAATAGCACAACAAGCTGGACCTCAAGGGCAAATGTCTATAAAACCAGATGTTATGTTAGATTACATTGCTGACAAATTAGGAGTACCACAAAAAATTAGAACCACTCCAGAAGAAAGACAATTAATGCAACAACAGATGGCAGCAGTAGCACAGCAAGCAGCGCAACAAAATCCAGAAGCTGCAGGCGAAATGGCTGAACAAATGCTAGATCAACAAGGATAAATTATGGAAGAAGATTATGGGCCAAGACATAACCCTGCTGATGGAAAAAAGTATTCAGGTTGGAAGGGTGTTCATATTAATAAAGAAGGCAAAAAAGTAACCGAACATTCTGTAGGATATGGTATAGATGGCAAAGAGGTAGAGATACCTATGATTGTTCCATCTACTACAAAAGCAGAATTAAATAGAATTTTAAATAAACAGCAACCTACTGCAGCTATGGTAAAAAAGGCTATTGATCATGCCAAAATGAGAATAAAGCAAGGTAAATCACCTTTTAAAAATCCTGAAGACGACAATTCAATGATGACAAATCCAAATATAATAGGGACAAGAAAATAATGGGAATGTTTGATGCTGAAAGTATAGGGTATGATTACGACAGAGCAAAGTCTGCTGGCATGGGGCCTACTGGTGATGGCACAAAAGAAAATAAAGGGCATTGGGGTTCTGTAGCTCCAACAACAGAAGAAGAAAGAAAGAAATACAATTTACCTAGAGAAAGTTATATTCTGGTAAAAGGAAAAAAACATGAGTCTTGGGATAAAGCTATACAAGGTGAAGTAGCAAGAGGCTTTAAAGTTATAAAAAAAGGTAATAGATATTTTTCAGTTCCTAATAACCCCAGGTCTAATAGACCATTAATGCAAGATGCAGAAATAGGAGAATAACATGGCTGGATGGGATGACTTAGAACAAGCATTACCGCTTGATGTGCGTGATGTTAAACAAAAAAAAGATGATACAGACCGATTATGTTTAAGAGTATTTGGTAGTAAAGATGGAATAAAAATGATGGAATGGCTACGCCAAACTATCTTAGAGCAACCCGTAGCCTTGCCGGGTAGCGACTCTAGTTATGCGTTTTATCGAGAAGGGCAAAATTCAATAATTAGAGATTTAGAAGCAAGGATAATTAGAGCAAGGAAATTATAATGGAAGAAGCAATCGAGCCTAGTACAACTGAGGAAACTCAAGAATCGACTGGCCTACTCGACGATGCAACATTAGAAGAGGAAGTTAGTACAGATCCAAAAGAAACAGAAATTGATCATCGTGATCCTGAGATGTTAAAAGCTCAAGGAGAGTTAGAAGATGATGATGAACCATTAGAAAGACCAGAGTGGTGGCCTGAAAACTTTTGGAGTAAAGATGGAGCAGAGCCTGACTTAGAAGGTATTGCTAAATCTTGGATGGATTTGCGCAAACAAATATCATCTGGAAATCACAAAGCACCTAAGGATGGAAACTATAACACTGAAGTATTTGGTGAAACTCCTGAGGATGATCCTGTTAGACAACATGTTGTTGAATGGGCAAAAGAAAACAGTATTAGTCAAGCAGCATTAGATTCTTTAGTTAGTGAGGTAGTAGGTATGTCTCAAGAACAAGTTGAATCAACAAGGATAAATATAGAGCAAGAAAAAAAATCTTTAGGTCCTAATGCTGATGCTAGAATTAACGGTTTAGCTAAATGGGGTAACGGTTTAGTACAAAAAGGAATTCTTAGCAAAGATGATTATGAAGAGTTTAAATTTATGGCAGGAACTGCGCAAGGCATTTCTGTTATTGAAAAAATACGACAATCATATGAAGGTAGATTGCCTATAGAAACAGTACCTGTAGAAGGTGCGCCAACCAAAGAAGAACTTTATGCTATGGTCGGTGATGAAAAATACAAAACAGATCCAGTCTACCGAGCCAAGGTAGAAAAGGCATTCGCCCAAAACTTTACTGGATAGTTGCTCAAAAGCCTTATCTGTGGTAGGATAGCTGGTAAGGCTTATTGCAATTCTGCAACCCTTTAACACAAGTAACCTTGTCGTATGGCTATCGTAAGTAGCAAGCACCGGCCCAGAATCTCTGGCATACCAAAGCGATTAATTTTTTATTTATTAATTTCTAAGGAGAAAATAAATGTCGATTGGATTATCCCCCGCATTTGTTACGCTCTTTGATGCCGAAGTTAAACAGGCTTACCAAGGTAAAGCTGCTCTTGTAGAAGCTACAAGACAAAGACGAGGCGTTGAAGGCAATATAGTAAAATTCCCGAAAGTTGGGAAAGGCGTGGCTACACTACGTGTACCACAAACTGACGTTGTGCCATTGAATACTGATTTCTCACAAGTTACTGCAACAATGCAAGATTGGAACGCTGCTGAGTATTCAGACATCTTTATGCAACAAAAAGTTAATTTTGAAGAAAGACAAGAGTTAGTTCAAGTTGTATCGAACGCTATTGGTCGTCGTCAAGATCAACTTATTCTTGATGCACTTTTAGCAGGTAAAGGTTCTACAGTCGCTCATGGCGGTACAAACCTTACAGTGGCTAAACTTCGTGACACTAAGAAAACAATGGACACAAACAATGTACCACCAGAAGATAGACACATGATTATTCATGCAAATAACCTATCAAACTTACTTAGCGAAACATCAGTAACATCTGCTGATTTCAATACAGTACGTGCGTTAGTGTCTGGTGAACTTGATACATTCTTAGGATTTAAATTCCATACTTTAGGTGATCGTACTGAAGGTGGTATTTCTATTGATGGCTCAAGTATTCGTTCTTGCCTAGCATTTCATAAAACTGCTATCGGCTATGGCGAAGGCATTGGTCCTAAAACTGAAATCAACTATGTACCTGAAAAAACATCACACTTAGTAAATGCAATGCTTTCAGCTTGCTCAATTGCTATTGATGGCGAAGGTATTGTTGAAGTTCAAGCAAACGAATCTTAATTTAAGGAGAGAACTACATGGCTTATGATGTAACCAAATTGTCGCCAGCTGGCGCACAATCTAAAGCGGGTACAGCTCCTCAAATGTGGACTTACTCAAGTACAGATGCAAAGGCAACAGTAGCAGCATCTGGTTATTTTAATAGCGCATCATCTTTATTAAAAGTTGGTGACTTAATTTTCGCATACAAAACTGACTCTACTGTCAGCGCTACTATGCACGTTGTGTTAAGCAACAGTGCAGCAGGCGTTGTAGATGTGTCAGCAGGTACAGATATTTCTGTAGCTTAGTTTGTAGTGATAATCGTGCATTTGGTAGGGGCTTCGGCCTCTACCTATTTGCATATCTGGAGAAAGATAAATGGCAACTGGTGATACCGATATAAAAATATGTTCTGATGCATTAATTATGTTAGGTGCAAATCCTATATCGTCTTTTACAGAAGGGACAGATGAATCTAATATTTGTGCTAGTCTCTATTCTGATATAAAAATAAAAGTTATTACTAATTACCCTTGGTCTTTTTCATCAAAAAAAGTACAACTTGCAAGACTGATTACTACTCCAACTAATGAATACAAATATGAATATCAATTACCATCTGACATGGTAGGTGTTCCTTCAGCATTATACAACGAAGGCACTGTAGGCTCTGCAAGAATGCGTGAGTATAGATTGTTTGGAGATAAAATATTAACAGACTATGAAAAAGTTTTTGTTGATTATCAATTTAATGTACCGGAATTTGCTTTACCTAGTTATTTTGTTCAATTATTAAAGTATCAAATGGCTTGGCATTTAGCTATGCCTATTACGGATCAAAATGAAAAATTAGAATATTGGAAAATTGTAGCAGAGGGAACTCCGGGAGAAAATGGTCGTGGTGGATATATGCGTCAGGCTATGACTATAGATGGGCAAGGTAAGCCAACTAATGCAATACAGGATTTCTCATTAATTAATGTGAGGTATTAATGGCTAGGTTTGTAAATATACAAACAAACTTTACTTCAGGAGAGCTAGATCCTTTACTGAGGTCTCGTGTTGATTTAAAAGCATATGACAATGCAGTTGAGACTGCAAAGAATGTTATATGTCAACCACAAGGTGGCGTTACTCGTAGACCCGGAACTAAATTTATTAATGAATTAACAGGAACGCCTGCCAATGGTGTGCGTTTAGTACCATTTGAATTTTCTGTAAACGATAGTTATATGTTGTGTTTTACAAACGATACTATGTTTGTATACAAAAACAAAGCATTAGTACATACAGAGTCAGGTACTAATATAACCAGTGCATTGTTAGCTAATATGTGCTGGACACAATCTGCTGATACATTAATTGTAGTGCATGAAGATAATCCTCCTGTAAAAATAGTGCGTGGTGCATCTGATACAGATTGGACAATTAGCACTATTACATTTAATTCTGTGCCAAGACATGCTTATACTATTGTTATTTTTGATACTAGCTCTGCTGGTCATTTAACTCCAAGCGCTGTAACAGGAAAGGTAGAATTAACTTCTCAACATTCTATATTTACTGCTGCCCATGTAGGCCAATATATTAATGTGCAACCACAAGGGCGCGCAAGAATTGTAGAGCTTGTTTCAGCAACTAAAGTAAACGTAGTTACAGAGTTTCCGTTTTTTGATACATCACAAATTGCTAATGCTGATTGGGAGCTAGAAACAGGATATGAATCAGTGTGGTCAGCTACTCGTGGATACCCAAGATCAGTTACCTTTCATCAAGGACGTTTATATTTTGGTGGCAGTAAATCAAGACCATCAACTGTATGGGGTTCTAAGGTAGGATTGTTTTTTGATTTTGAACCAGTAGAGGGATTAGATGATGATGCTGTTGAAGCTACTCTCGATACCAATACTTTTAATGCTATTACCGATATTATTTCTGGTAGAAATTTACAGGTTTTTACTTCAGGAGCAGAATTCTTTGTTCCTCAGGAAGGGTTAAGCCCAATAACACCAACAGACTTTTTCTTTTCTACAGCATCAAGAAATGGATCTAAAGAAGGAATAAGGGTAAAACAGTTAGAATCAGGCATATTATTTGTACAAAGGCAAGGTAAGTCTTTATCAGAAATAGCATTCTCAGATACACAATTAACGTATTTATCATCTAAGATTTCTTTGCTTGCAGGTCATTTACTAAAAAGCCCTACTCGCATGGATATTAGACGTGCAGTTGCTACAGACGAAAACGATTTATTACTTATGGTAAATGGCGATGATGGGTCTATGGCTGTATTTTCTTTATTACGATCACAAAATGTTATAGCTCCTAGTGAATTTACTACAGTCGGATCTTATATTGATGTAGGGGTAGATATTACAGACATATATACAGTTGTTAAGCGAGCTGATAGCGGTTCTGATAAATATTATGTAGAGGTTTTTGATACTACATTTCTTACTGATTCTGCAGTAAAAGGTACTACTGCTACTAGTTTAGATATGTCTCATATAGGTGGAGCTACAGTAAATGTGTTATCAGATGGTTACGTTGAGGCAAATCAAGTAGCAGACGCAGCAGTTACTTTTGTAAATCCACCAGCAACGTCATCTGAGGTTGGACTGCCTATTGCGCTTGAGGTAAAAACTATGCCTTTAGATCTAAAAATATCATCAGGAACTAGGATTGGTTTTAGAAAAAGAATTATTGAAGTAAATGCATTGCTTCTTAAAACGCAAAACATTGTTATTAATGACAACCCTATTGCAATTAGGTCATTAGGTAGTGGAGCATTAGATACAGTAGTCCCTGAATTTACAGGAACTAAGTCATTGCATGGTATACTTGGCTATAGTAATAATGGTCAAATTACAGTTACACAATCTGCTCCATTAAAATTTACTTTGTTAGGATTAGAATATAAAGTGTCAGTACATCAAGGAACATAACTATGAGTTGGACCGTAGCATTAACAGTAGCAAGTTCTGCCTTAGGGGCATATCAATCATATACTCAAGCTAGAGATCAAAAAGCTATGTATAAGTTACAAGCAGAGCAAACAAGAGCTGAGAGTGAAAGAAAAGCCTTGCAATACGAAGAGCGCGCTAATGAAACATTAAGAACATTAAATGAAAAAATTTCAGCTAACCTTACTAGAGGATATGCTGGTGGTGTAGTTGCATTTGAAGGATCTACTGCTTTAGTAAATACTATTAGCAGAACTAATGCAGGTAGAGATTTTATGAGAGATATTAAAAATGCAGAAAATGCTTTGTTAGCTGGAGGAACTCAAGCACAAATTTATGGTAATGCTGGTGATACTGCGTACCGTAGTGGCTTATTAAGTGCAGGCTCAAAGTTAGCAGAAGCTGGGTACAGATATAAAATGATTGGTTCTGCTCGAGAAAAAGTAGCAACAAGACCTAGTTCATATTTTGATATTGGCGGAGATACTTCCGCTATCGGATAGGTAATTATATATGGCACAAGACCCTAGATATAGAAGAAGAGGTATTACATTAGATCAGCAGTCTCCTTTAGATTTTGCTGCGTCAAGAGAAAGTATAAGAGCAGCACAAGCTCTTGAGGTTAGGTTAGATAAAATCTCTGACATAGCATTTGAAAAACTTGCAACTAAAGCAGAAAAAGAGGGTAAGTTGTATGGAGTACAAAATAAAGTTACCTTAGAACAGCTGCAGGATGCTATAGATACTGGGTTAGATGTAAATCAATTGTTTGAAGAAGGTGATACGGTTTTTAGTGCGTCAGCAAGAGCATCTCAAGGTGCTTTATTAGAACAAGATTTATTAAATGATATTCAGATTAAATTTTACAACATTAACGAAAGAATTAAAACAGATGAAAACATTAACCTAGATCAACTAATTGTTGATATTAATTCTAACATACAAGGTTATGCAAATGTTATAAGTAAAATAGATCCTGACAGGGCCATTAAGTTTCAAGCTGCTGCATCAACTATTGGCACACAAACTATCAACAAAGCTAGTACTTTAATAGCAGAAAAAACTAAAGCTGATAATGAAGTAAAATCAGTTGCTACTTTAGAATTTGTTAACCAATACATCGGCAATCTCATGACTACCGTTACAGATCCGGCATCTTTTGCTCTTTTGGTGTCAGAAAGAAGATCTAATGCTTATGCTATGTTTAGAAGAAATCCTAGTACTTATGCAGCAAATGTAACCAAGTTTGAAAAAAATGTACAAGATGCAATCAAATCTGAAATTGCAAATAATTTAATATCAACAAAAAACATTACGGCGTTTTATACTGGAGACTATGATCAATTTAATGACATACTAGAAGCGCAAGGTCTTGCAACCACTGAAGATAAAGATGAAATTATAAAACTTGCTAGAGAGCGATTAGAAGAATTAGCCAATGTAAGAAAAACTGCAAAAGAAGCAGAGTTGCAAATTAAAGATGATTTATTTATAGAAAATTACGAGAAATGGACTAACAAAGAAATAAGCGCTAATGACTTTAAAGAAATATTAAAAGAAAACAACATGCTAAATACTGAAATTATTAAAGAAATTAATGGGTCTAAAATAGCAACAACAGAACAAGATGAAAGATACAACGATCTTGAGCTTGAAATTATTACAGGGGTAGTTAATTATAACGATATAAACAGAGAGCTTGATGAAAACAAAATTACTCACATACAAGCTGGTAAATTAAAATCAAGCTGGAGAACATTTTCTGTAAAATTAAAAGAGGGTCAACAGGTTATAAGAGATACTTTTGGTATATTAGATCCGGATGACGTAAGGCTGCTTGGAAGAGATGATCCAAGAAAAGCACTAATTGCAAGAGCTAAAATAGATTTGTTAAATATGCAAATAAAAGCACGTAAAGATAAAGTTTCCTTTAATCAAGCTGAAGCTGCAGCCGAAATATCAGAAAAATATTTAAATGTTTACTTGGAGGAAGCTGAATCTAAAAAAGAAGAAAGAGCAATAGAAGTTTATGATGCAGGCAAAATTCCTTTTGACAAAGAAACATTTATAAAACTTACTAACGATGAAATAAGGCAATTAAAAAATTCACGAGGTGGTTCTTTAGGAAATGCAGCTCTTTTAATTAGACTTAGGAATGATTTAATAAAATTAAGAAACAAAATAGTATTAACTCCAGAGGAAGGTAGATAGTGGAAAATCGAAGCATTGATGATTTATACATAGAAGACTTAGAGTATAGGCTAGGGGTTATGGAAGTTGATCCATTATTACCTACTCCCTTAGAAAAAGCTATTATAGACCCTTTATCTGGGACAACAAAAGCAGCTCCAGAAGCTTACAAAGAAATGGGATCAGCATTTGCAAGAGGAGGTGTCAAAGGTCTTTTTGGAGCGCCAATGGATATAGTAGGTCTTGCTGTTGGTTTAGGTAATATGCTAACAGACGACCCTGAAGAAAAAGGAAACTTAGCACAATTTGCTGAAGGCTATGGCGCAGTTCCATTTACCAGTGAAGACATAGGTGAGATGTTAGAAAAAGCAGGATGGAAAAAATCTGAAGGTGTTGCAGAGTCTGCTGAGCTTATTGGTGAGATAGGTGGTGGCACAGCTAGTGTTGTTTCTGGTGTAAAAAAAGTACTTAAAAAAGATACCGACAACATATACAATTATAAAGAAAAAAAATCTAACAAAAAAAATAAGGTTAAATAGTTATGGCCATAGAAGACCCAAATATATCTGAAGACATAGATCAAATGGTCAATGCAGAAGATGACCTAAAAAAAACAGTTGCAGATATTAATCCAACAGCAAATCCTGCTGTAGTTAAATCTGAAGGCGTTCCTATGAAAGAAGAGGAATTAGTTGAGTCAGAGAATATGTTAAATGCTGAACCAACATTTGTTGATGAAGGCGCCACAGAAGTTGCTGGAATTGTGCCAGATACCATTAAAAAAGCTATTAAAGAATTTACAAACATTAGTGACAAAAATAAAGAGCTTGTAGAAAAAAGAAGTAAGTTGCCTGCAAAAGATCAAGACTATGTAATTATTCCAGATGGCTCACAAGCAGATGAAGTAATTAGTAAAACTAAAGTTAAAGGGCCAAAAAACAATGAAACACCACGATTTAACGTAAATCAGATAAACGATACTGAGGGTGTTAAAGAATTTATTAATGTTGTTGGTGATGTATATCTTGGTAAAAAACAAGTAATGTCAACAAAAGCATTGGCTGATGAGTTATCTCGATCTAGCTACACTATCTATAAAGAAGGTAAAAAAGTAAAAACATTTAGCAATCAAGCAGAGGTTGATGTTTATCTTAAAAAACAAAAAAAACCTGAGTTATTTACCGTAGAAGAAAAAAGACCTTACTCTCCAGACTTTATAGCTAAAGTAACAGATCCTGCGTATGTTACTCAAGCTAACCCAGCTGATATATATAAAATTCTTATGGCACAACTTGATGCAACAAATACTGCAGAAGGTTTAGCTAGAAAAGTTATTGCTGCAGGAGACAATGTTAGTGATGAGTTAATTGTTGAATTCAATCAAGCTTTAGCATTAGCTGGAGAATTATCTAAAGTAGTTGATAAAACTCAAGCAGATGTTGGTCGAAGCTTGCGTATATTTGGCGAAGTAAGAACTGGAAGTAAAGATAGAATGAGAGAATTTATTAAAGAAGTGGGTGATGGCGCAGAAACACATTCTAAAGCTAAAGCATTCTTACTATTAAAAGACACAGAAGACAAAGCTAGATTTGGTAAAACTGCTCTTACTTTAGGAGGTGTTAAAGATATTTGGTATGCTACTTGGATTAATATGCTTTTGTCTTCTCCTTTAACACACGCAAAAAACACTGCAGCTAATCTTATGTTTGGAGCATATCAAGTACCAGAAAAATATTTAACATCTGTTGTAGGAAAAATAAGAACTACTATAACAGGTCAAAAAGAATACTTAACTATGAACTCAGTAAACACTTACGTTAATGCTTACTATGGGTCACACATGGATGGCGTGAGAGCTGGAGTTAAAGCATTTATAGATAATGCTCCGTCTGATGGGGTAACTAAATTAGAGTTAGACAAAATAGGAAGAAGGCATGATCCTTTTGATGTAGATTTTGGTAAAGGAAAATTTGCTAAAGCAGCATCTAATGCTACAGCATTGTATGGAAAGTTTGTAACTTTGCCCGGAAGACTTCTTGTTGCAGAAGATGAGTTTTTTAAACTACCTGCATACATGGGTTCTTTACGTATGCAAATCGCACAAAAAGCAGATATGTTTTATAACTCTAAAATTGAAGCAGGTATTGATCCTGAGATAGCAAAAAAAATGCAAATAGATTTTATGGCTGATTTAACAAAAAATACACCACAAGATATGATAGACAACGCTACAGCAGCAGCAAAAGAATTAACATTTACTAAAGAGCTTGATGGTGTTATGGGTGAATTACAGGCGCTAGTTCAGCAAAGTAAAATATCTCCTATTATGAGAATGTTTTTTCCGTTTGTTAGGACACCTACTAATCTGGTTGCAGAGGCTTTAAAAAGAACGCCATTACAGTTATTGCAATATGGGTATCCGCCAAAATTAATTAAAGCATTAAAAACAACAAGTGGCCCAGAGTTTGATGCAGCTGTAGCTAAAATGACTCTTGGAAGCACCATGATAGGTTCAGTTGGATATGCTGCACTAGGAGGAAAACTAACTGGATCAGGACCTACAAATAGAAAGTTAAATAAAACCTTAACAGATACCGGATGGCAACCGTATTCAATAGTATTTACTAAAGACCAATTGTCTACTGAAGACTTAAAGTTTTTTACAGACAGAACTTCTGTGTCTGTCAGTGAAAATAAATACTATATTTCATATCAAGGATTACAACCTATATCAACACTTATAGCTATGGGGGCAACCATAGGTGAATATATGGAATACACATCTAGGGCAGGCACAACAAAATTTACTAGCAAAGAACAAGCAGGACAAATAACTCAAGCAGCTGTTTTAGGAATCTATGAATCAATAACTGATTTGCCTATGCTTAGTGGCTATGCTGATTTTACTGCTATCTTACAAGGAGATCCTACTGACGCAGCAAAAGGATTACGTAAAATATTTGAAAAAAGCACTATGAAACTTACAGAATTTGCAATAGGTGGATCTCCTGTTGGTCCTATTGTAAGCTCTGGATCTGCAACTATTGAAAGAATTATGAGTCCGGGAAGATCAAACACATTACTACCTGATCCTGCTAGTGACATAGGTTTGTATGAAGGAACTGCTAGAGGCTTCTATAGAACATTGCAAAAAATGACAGCTCGTATTCCTTATTATAGTGACGACTTGCCAGATTTGTTGCATCCTTTAACAGGAAATCCAATAACTATAGGAGAGGGAAATACTGGGGAAGCATTTAATCCATTTAAACAATCAGACGGAAAGGTTGCTGCAGGAGTTAGAGCATTATTATCTCTTAGCGTTCCTATATATTCACCGCCTACGAGCATAAAAGGTTATGAATTATCTGCACAACAATACAATGATTGGATTGTATTGGCTACTAATGGAGGCCAGTTAGAGGTTGATATTATAGATGAGGTAGATACTCATTATGATACTGTGAATTTATTAGATTCACAGCGTGCTATATCAAGAGTAATGACTGATGCATATAGTAATGCAATGGATGATTTAGCAGAAATATATCCAGAGCTATCTATTTATTTTGAGAATATTGATTTAGAAATGCAAGACGAAGGTATGTATGATGCGTACTAGAATTTTTACTAAAATTATGATAGGATTAACCCCATGGCTATAGATATTTCAGCAACTTCAAGACGTATTGTATATACTGGTTCAGCAGGCACTGGCCCGTATACTTTTGCGTTTAATATATTGGTCAACACTGACCTAGCTGTATTTTTTGATGATACAGAACTAACGCTGACTACTGACTATACGGTAGCCATTAGTGCTGATGGTACAGGGAGTGTTACTATTGTTGTAGGTGGTAGTGCAAGAGTACCAAGCACACCAATAGCATCTAATCGAATTACTATTGTTGGTAACAGAACCATACAAAGAACTACTGACTTTACTACAGGTGGGCCACTGTTTGCTGCATCACTTAATGATGAGTTAGACAGTCTTACTATCTTTACCCAACAAAACCTAGAACAATCTAACCGAGGTCTGCGTGCGCCTAACACAGATCCTACTACAGTCAACATGGAGTTGCCTGACAATACAACACGAGCAAACAAAACATTAGCGTTTGATGCTAATGGTGATCCTGTTATCGGTGAACAGATTGGTGATAATCGTGGTAACTGGGCAGCAAGTACAGCATACAACAAGCGTGACTTAGTAAAAGATACATCAACTAATAATATATTTATGGCTAACACTGCTCATACATCGAGTGGTTCACAGCCATTAACAACCAATACGGATGCGGCTAAGTGGGATTTAATTGTAGATGCTGCCTCTGCTACTACGAGTGCTGCGGCTGCTGCAACCAGTGCAACCGCTGCGGCTACCAGTGCGACTGCTGCGGCTACGAGTGCTACCAGTGCTGGAACTTCTGCAACAACTGCCACCACAAAAGCTGGCGAAGCGGCTACATCTGCAACTAGCGCAGCATCCTCTGCTACTTCAGCAACAAGCTCTGCCTCAACTGCAACCACTAAGGCATCAGAAGCAAGCTCTTCTGCAACTGCCGCTGCCTCTAGTGCAACAGCAGCTGCTTCATCAGCAACCAGTGCGACCAGTTCAGCATCATCTGCTACCTCATCAGCCTCAACTGCGACAACAAAAGCAAGTGAAGCTGCGACCTCAGCATCAACTGCTACAACCAAGGCGGGTGAAGCTGCGACTTCCGCCACTGCTGCTGCGACCTCTGCAACTTCTGCCGCTACATCAGCTACCGCATCTGCTACGTCAGCGACTGCCGCTGCATCATCAGCGACTTCTGCTGCATCTAGCCTTAGTACATTCCAAGGACAATATCATGGAGCTGCAAGTTCTGATCCTTCATCTGGATTAGATGCTGGTGATTTATATTTTAATACATCTACTAATCAGTTAAAAGTTTACAATGGTTCTGCTTGGCAAGTTGCCGCAGTATCAGCATCTGGATTACTTACTGCTGCTAACAACCTATCAGACGTTGCAAATGCTGGCACATCTAGGAGTAATCTAGGTCTTGCTATTGGTACAAACGTACAAGCATTTGATGCTGACAATGCAGTAACCGATGCAGCACAAACATTTACATCTGGACAACGTGGTGAGATAACAGCACTTAGTGATGGTGCAACAATTACTCCAGACATGAATGACTCTAATAACTTCTCAGTAACTTTGGGTGGCAACAGAACATTAGCTAACCCATCTAACATAGCAGTGGGACAATGTGGTTCTATCTTTGTAGCACAGGATGGCACAGGATCAAGAACACTAGCATTTGGTTCTTACTATGACTTTGTTGATGGCACTGCTCCTACATTAACTACCACTGCATCTGCCGTTGATCGAATAGATTATGTAGTCAGAACGTCAACATCTATCCATGCAGTAGCTACTCTAGCATACAGCTAACATGGCTGTCTTAAATAATAACCAACTGGGTGGCGCATCTGGTCAAGCAGGTGGATATTTTCTAGAAGATAGCTTACGCTTTCGTTCATCTGCTAGTGCTTATTTAAGTAGAACTCCTGCTAGTGATGGTAATCGTAAAACATTTACTGTTTCTATGTGGGTTAAAAGAGGAACACTAGGAGTAGAGCAAAAGTTAATAACTGCTCATGGAGGTAATGATAATAATGGGTATTTTGAATTAAAGTTTAGTTCAAGTGATCAAATTTATTTTGGAGTATACACAACTGGCTCTACATCTACTGCCGTTTTTCGTGATACTTCTGCTTGGTATCATGTAGTTTTAAAAATAGATACTACTCAAGCATCCTCAGCAGACAGAGTAAGGGTATATATAAATAACATTGACCATACTGTTGATGTTGGTGCAACTTTAGCACAAGATACTGACTTAGCTTGGAATAGAGATGTTGCACATTCTATTGGTAGAGATACAAGAGATACAAATAAATATATAGATAGTTATATAACAGAAGTACATAATGTAGATGGCACAGCATTAGCACCAACAGACTTTGGTGAAACTGACGATAACGGCACTTGGATACCTAAAAAATACACAGGCAGTTATGGCACTAATGGCTTCTATTTGCCCTTTAAAAATAATAGTTCTGCTACTTTTGTAAATACATTTAATGGCAGCTCTCAAAGTTTATCTGTTGTAGGTAGTGCTGATATGGCACTTGGTACAGGTGATTGTACAGTAGAGTGTTATTTTAAAGTTGATTCATTAGTAGATTACAGAAGTATTATAGACAACAGACCATCTGCAGCAAGTTCTGCTGGATTTAGTATTGATATAAATGCTAATGGTAGTATATATAATTATTCTGATGGCTTTATTGTACAGTCAGCTAACGGAACTATTAGTGCAGGGCAATATTATCATGTAGCTTATACGAGAGCTAGTGGTACACATAGATTATTTGTAGATGGCATAGAAGTAGCAACATCTTCTACATCAAGAGATTATACAAATGATGATATATTTATTGGTAGAGCTCCTTATGGTGGAGAATGGTTTGATGGTGAAATTAGTAATGTAAGAATTGTAAAAGGCACAGCAGTTTATACAAGTAACTTTACTCCAAGTGAAACTAATTTAACAGCAGTTACTAATACAAAATTATTAACTTGTCAAAGTGCAACTATTGTTGATAACTCTGGATTATCTCAAACAATAGTAAATGAAGGTACTGTTGCAGCATCTACAGGAAATCCATTTAGAACTTTATCTGTTACATCAGACCAATCTGGAAACATAAATAATTGGGTTTCTAATAATATTAATTTAGATTCTTCTAGTGAATCTACTTATGATCTGATGTCAGATGTACCTACGCTAACAAATGAAGATACAAATAACTTTGCTACATTAAATCCTAATAATATGGCAGTCAACACTACAATGACTGACGGAAACTTAAAAGCATCTAACTCTGTAAATCATG
>Ga0208134_1000268_pt1 | contig 33923 bp, 53 predicted proteins | sample VirMetDEL_Mar_31_FD_184515 | JGI IMG/M metagenome (GOLD analysis project Ga0208134, IMG submission 184515) | Aqueous microbial communities from the Delaware River and Bay under freshwater to marine salinity gradient to study organic matter... | ecosystem: Environmental > Aquatic > Marine >...
CAAGCAAGGGTATGACTCTGCTGAAAATGCTATGAGAGAGGCTGATAATGCACAAGCAAGGAAGATTGAGGATATTGCAGACCGTGTTCGCAGGGCTGATGGTGATAACGCTACCGCTATTGAACGGTTGCGCTCTGCAAAAAGATTACGTGATTTGTAAATGATTCCACAATTTATTTTGTTTAATTCTGCTAATAGTACTATTGTGAACTCCATATAATTTTGCTAATACTTTATTTTGCTCTTTGGATTTTTTAATGTCATTTACTTGTAATTCTGTTAGTTTTGATGCAGATGATTGTTCTCCACGTTTTTGTCTGCTTCTATCAATTACATCTTGCATATTTTCCAAATGCGTTCCTTCTCTTAAATGATTAGGATTTACGCAACAGCGATTGTCACAAGAATGCAAAACCATTTTTGTAGGCCAAATTTCATTGTGTAACCAGTAAGAAACCCTATGTGCTCTACAATCTTTTTGATTGTTAAATTTTGGAACCATTCCGTAACCGTGCTGTTTATAACCTTGCCATTCCCAACAACCAGATTCAACTTTTTTTATCTTTGACCAAAACCAATTGTCTGCGTTTTCTTTTGTTCTATTTAAACACCCGTTTCTTTTTTTTGCTGCTGCCTCTGTTGCATAACTCATATCTTTTGAAACGCCACGTATTGAATCTGCGTAACATTTGTGGCAACAATATTTTAATATTTTGTAACTAAATTTAGCTTTAGATATTTCTGAATTACATTGAAGGCATAATTTCACAATGAAAACCTTATTAGTTTTGTGTTTTTCTATTTTACTTGTTTCATGTGCGTCAGTCAATGGCTCAGAGACCTCTAGGACAATTTGCAGAGAGCTAGAAAGGGACTTGCCTACCTATAGCGTTAAAGACACGCCACAGACCCTAGAATCGGGTGCAAAGTTCATTGAAGTATTTAACGCTGTGTGTGGTGTGGCGAATCCCCGATAAAGCACGGTACTCACACATTTGAGAACAAATAAAAAAATTAAGTTGCTAACACTTAATATTCGCCACATTTCTAAAAGTATATCAAACGGTTTAGGTATTTTTCTCATATACTTTAGCTATCACTTTACGAAAGTCAACTAAGTACACTTCATCGAGTGGGCTGCCTACTGCTTGTGCTATCTCGGCATCAGTTAGCCCTATCCACTCACGCATAGGCTCACTACACTTAACACAGTAAAGCGCATAGCCATCGCTTGTCTTGACGCCACACTCAGCGCAACCTTGTTCAATTAATTGCGAACAGGGATAACATAACTCAACTGTCATAAGCAAAGAAGTATTTTTACAACCTTTAGATAGGCATTTCATTTAACAATTAGCCTCATAGATTCACAAAGCCACCCTATACTTTTGCGGTGTGCTTCCTCCCACATCTCAATACGTTCCTGTTTGCTCATGTCTTTGCCTTGGTCAAGCTCTAAATGACAAACATAACAAAGGTACGCAATTCGATAATCATGTGCCTTTAAGCCCCTACCTTTTCCGTCTCGCAATTGATTGCTGTGAGCCGCTACTACATCATCGTGGTTACTTTTGCCGCAATGCATACACACAGGGCAATCTCGTGCCATGGCAAGCAACTTAGGACTTCGATAGATTCCAGATGACACGAATATTGTCCTGTAAGGTTTGTGCGGCTTTTTGACCACGAACTTTTGTAACAGACTCGATATAAAGCTGACGGTCATTTAGTTTTGGTAATTTTAAAACATGCCTAGCTTCACACCATGCTCGCCATTCCTCTGAGCTTGAATCTATTGTCTCACCCAGAGGAGTTTTGACTAGATTCAATTGCAGGTTGTGTTGCAGTTGCCACCAGCGTAACAGCAAGTCATGCAGTAGACTGTCTGACCCTTGACGGTGTAGCTGTGTGTGGTACAAGCAGCCCAGACTGCGGTGGCTGATAAAGATAGAAGGATTGCGGCTAAGAGTTTCATCTGTTGTGTTCCTGAAAGGATAGTACTTCATTAACAAAGTCCGAGAATTCCTCTTTGGAAAGCTCGGTAGTGGTTGCGTCAGCTTCAATTAACTGACCGTTCGGTAGTTCAATCATGCGACCAGACAAGTACCTCTGTTTGAAATATACATGCCACACTTCAGGGGTAAATGCCTTGCCGTTTAAAAATGTTGATTCTGCTATCTCGTGAACAGCAGTCCAGTAGAGCGAGTTTTGCTCAATAGTTCGATTTGCTTGCTTTATCTCAACTACATACCCATCTGGTGCTTGTGTTACCATTTGGATAACTTTAGACCTGTCTTTTGCAAGGGTTACTATTGCCTTTTTCATTTGCGATTGACTTTATAGGTAGCCATAAAGATTAACTTTTTGTTTTTTTCTTGCACCCATTTTTTGTAATTTATTCTAAACATACGTTTCTTTGTTGCGTTAAATTCATGGTCATTGATGTTGTCTTTAAACATAGAGTCAACTAAGTTCTTTTGGAAGTAATCAATGTCTATGTTTAAAAAATCTAGGTAAACTTCCACATCTTTACTTAACAAAAAATCAAGCCCACTTTGAGCTAAAGGTGATAACTTTTTGTGATTGTTAATTAGTGGCGCTACCGAATCAAGGATTGCTCTAGTTATGATGGCGCTGATTAACCCTTTATAGCTACTAATGTCATCGTGCATGACTAGCACCTTTACACCAACCAAAAGGGTCATGTGCAGGCAATAATTCCAATAGGTTGCCTACAGTAATGTCTTCCGATTGATGTAATAGGTGTTGATTGGAAGGTATGACATACATAAGTTTGCTAGACTTACCAACACTTTTCTTGCCTCTAACAATCAATTTTTGGTCAATAAGTTGGTTCATAATGCAATGAGCAACACCACCACTCATCACAAAGGTAGCCATAATATCCCTTGAAGTTCTAGGCTTATTGCAATAATCTATGATTGGTTGACGGTTTTTAGCTTTTCTCATTTGCAATCTCCACTTCGATTAACTTTTCTATAAAATGAACTGCTTTACGCAAGTCATCCACGCCACCTTTTTTACGCCACCGAGATAGGTACTTGACAGCGCAGCCATCAAGAAAGCCTAACTCCCAGTCTGTAATAGCATCCCAAGGTTGTATGTTTGTTTTATAATGGCTGCCTTGAATTTGTTTTGCATTGGCGTTCATACATCACCTTAAAATGGCACATCGTCTGACAGGTCAGCAAGCTCAACAGGTTTTGCCTGTGCAACTGGTTGGGGTGCTCGTTCTACTTGCCCACCGATTAACTCTAAATCATCAACTTTGCCGACAAGTTTTACACCTTGTCCTGACTTGCTTTCATAAGTTTGTATGTTGACATCACTTAAATAAGCGACAATCTGCCCACCTTTTTTTAAGTACGGTGCAAGTGATTCGGCACGTTTGCCAAAAAGCGTTGCATCTACCCATTGAGTCGCACGTTTGCCATCTGCTTGTTTTTTGCCATAAGTAAATGCTAGAGATAGGTTTGCAATTGCATCACCATTTGGTGAGTAACGAACTTCTACGTCTTTACCGATTCTTGCGATTCCTGATGCTTTCATTTTGATTCCTTAAGTGAGTAAACTGCTATGTTTTTGTTATTGTTTAAGCGTTGCATGCGCTTTTCAATTTTGTGACCAGCTTGTCTTAATCTATAGATTCTTGCCGCTAAACGAAAGCAGCCAAATTTTTTTAATGCGTCTATGGCTGTCAATTCACCTTTTTTGAGTTCCTCAAGGGTCATGTCTTCTTGGCTCATATTTGCACCTGTGATTGCAAGTTTTTAACTTTTGCGTCAACTTCAGCCAAAAACTTAATTGCCTCAGATTCTAGTTTGGCAATAAACTCTTCATCCCGATTGACACGAATGATAAGCAATTGCAACCCATCTGGAAATCTTGGGTCGAAGCTGCAAAAATCATTCCACTTGCGACCTGTTACAGACAATTGAGTTTGCATTTGTGTGTAGTAGTTTTTAGGCACTTCAAGCGATTCTAAATACTCTAAATGTGTGGCAGAATTTGGGCATTTAAATTCAACCATTCCGTCATCATCAACCAAACCATCTGGCGAACAACCAAACCAGTCAATCGTTTTATGTCGAACAAAAGCCACTTGGTCTACAAATGAGTTTGTTTTAACCTCATAAGCCATACGTGCAAGTGGTTCATTATCTATGCCCCATTGCATCGCTGAACTTGTAAAGCCCTCAGTTTTGCAATTAGTCAATCGTTCAACGACTAATTCGGTTCTCAAGTTTCTGCGTGAAGCTGATTCGCCAGTTTTAATTGTTGCGAGCATGTCTGCTGTGCGTGATGCTGTCAGAAAACCCGTTCTGAGTGCCTGCCATTCAGGTGTACCTTGCTCAATCATGCGTCACCTCCAACAGTTCTGCCTTGCGTACATCTTTAGCTTTGCTGAGTTGTGCAAGCAAGTCTTTGTTATTGCCAAACAAAGCATACGAGGCTGTATAGTGTGCTTTTAGTTCATCTAGTGTCTTACTAGCTTGTATTGATTTAATCGCAACAGAGGCGTCTTGTGGTGCTTTACGGCTACCTGCATTGCCATCGTCATCCTCTGGCGCAATACCGCAAGCCGCCATTAAGCTATATCTGCGAGCATACGTTAGCGCAGAACCAAAACCTTGTGGGTCTTGCTTGCTTGCAGGTACAAATAGCTTGCCACTACTAAGCGTTTCACCTGATTCATGTATAAACATTGTTTCAACAGTCACGCCACCTTGCGATTCATGGTTAAGTTGCATCAATGCTATGCCGTGGTTATTTAAAGCGTCTATAACGGCTTCTACGCAAGCGGCAAGGTCAGCATACTTGGACTTAAAGTGTGGGTTAGTTGCTGATTTAAGTGCGGGGTTAAATTCCTTTTGTGCCTGTACGAAGGCTGTGCAGATTTGTTTCATAATGTTCTCAAATAAAGTTAGCGGTAAGTAGGGTAAAAAGTGTAACAAATGCAATGACGTATGCAATTGGTGGAATGCGTTTGCTTGCTGTGTGCTCACGGGCATATTCGCCACCGATTGATTCTCTAAGTGTGCGACCAGTCCAGTTAGGGTGGCTGAGGTCTGCAAAGTAACCGTAGTTGTGGTCTGATTTCATTTTTATAATCTCCTTGTGAAACTAAATATTAAAATTATTTGACAATAAAATACATAGGTGTTTGTACCTATTGCTTGTTGCTTAAATATTTTAATATTGCATCGTTAATTAAGTCATAAGCTGCTTCAACATAACCATTTCGTAAGAGTTGTAATGCTTTTTCTAATTGTTCTTTCATTACCTAATCTCCACAAAAACAAGGTATAGATTCTTCGTCTAAATCAAACAAAGTGTTTTGGTCAATATTAAATTTAGCCATTTGATTATACGTTGGTCTAGATTGGTTAAAATTATTTGCAGAGTTAAAAGTGTTTCCACCATTTTCGGTAACGTATGTTTCCATTTTTGCCCACCACAAAGCACGTTCTGGCTTTTCTCTAATTAAGGATTGTATTTGTCCTAATGGTTTTAAATAACAAAGGTCACAGTTACCGTGCATAGTTACGCCATTCATATTTGGTAAACCCAAATCAAAGGATTGATTGCGCCAAAAATTACCTACAATTTCTTTCGTAACTTTAGCAGTCACTAACGGCAGCTTATCTCTTTCAAATTTAACAGCACGTCTACGCTCGTCATATCTAATGCCAATAAAACTAACATTTTCTAATTCTTGCAATGAGCCTTCAAAACCTTTGAAACGCAAGAACTTAGCCATTGTTTGAATTTTTAGTTTTCCTGTACACCATCTTTGGGCAGGGTTTGGAAGTTTGGCATATTTTTTAATAACCATTTCAAAAGGTTCACCGTTCCTACTAGCTGAATCAAAATCAACTTCTTCAAAACCTTGTTCGTTATTTCTATATTCAACCCAATGTATCTTAACATTCCAATTTATTTCACAATCATGCACAAATTTTAAAGTGGCTAAGTCTTCTTTTCCTGTGTTTGCAAAAACTACTATGGCCTCATCTGGCAGCTTGCCGCTATGTGCTTGTAAAACTTGATAAAGCATATAAGCTGAAGTTCTGCCACCACTAAAACTAATAGAGGTTGGTTCAATTATGTTGTATGGGCTTATCTTCAAAATTCAAACTCCTTTAATTCATACCTACCGTTTTCTTTGCGAAACCAACCATGCACGATGACACGCCAACCTGAACGTAGCATTTCAGTTAATGCCTCACTTGCTTCAATCTTTTTAATGCGTGATGACATATTGGATTTGCTAGTCACTTGAACGGCTAAAGTCTCACCGTTTCCAATGGCCAGTATGTCAATACAGCCAAACAAATCATGCTTGCGTTTTGTGAAGCTATTGTATGTTTCCACATTAGCTGTTTGGTAGCCAAGTTTGCGTAGGTGCGCTACTGTGCGTTGACTAGGTGTCATTTCTTCAGCATCGCTGTCAGCATGAAGTTGATTTGAGCCGACACACTCCTACACTCTTTATCAGCCAATTGTTTAATCATTGCTCGCATCTCTGGTGTCATGCGGATATTTACAAATACTGTTTTCATGCTTCCTCCTGATAGTTAATGTCGTTGGTTACTTCTATGACACACGCATCGTCATGCTCACCTGTGTCGATTACATCCCAATCTGTAGACGCCATTGCGTTTTCAAATGCATCGTCTTCATCCCAACCTGTGACCATAATTTCAACGGTCTGCAAACGTGTGGCTCGTACTATGTAGCGGTTCATAATTCCACCTCTGATTCTGCAAATGCAATTGCCGTACCCAAACCATCGTGCCGACCCTCTTCATAGTCTGTGGTTTGGTCTTGACGTGAACGCAACACTTTTAGGTTAGTGACAATGCGATTGTTTTCTAATTTGTGACCTGCGTTCCAACCTGTGCGAAATATACGATACTCAGGGCCTTTGGTGGTCAAGTTAAACTCACCGTAGATTTCTAAAAACTTGCGTTCTATTTCATTCATGGTTTTCTCCTTGGTGGGGGACTAGCCCCCGTTTGTGTTTAGTTTTTTAAATCGTGTTTCGTGTTTAATAAAAACTGCTTACTGGTCATGCATTTTGCACAACGATTTTGCAATGGTTCTTTTTTAAAATCTTCCCAAGATGTTGACAAAGGTGTGCGTAACATATTTCTACCGCAAGCTGATTTAAATGAAAAACCTGAACCGCTTTTGTTTAGATGCATAACTCTCATTTTGTTTCTCCTTGGTTATTGGTGTTAATCACCATGTACACATTACAGCACAAATAATTACGCAGAAGTAGACATTAGACAATTATTTTTATAGGTACTTTCCCTAGTGTTGAAGTCAACAGATTTATGATTTATAATGTTATCAGCGCAGTGAAAGGCGCATAAAGGGTCTTACATAACAGTCTTCATTGGGCTGGTCTGTTTGACCGTACCATAGACCTTACAGGTTGCCTGACCCTTCGGAATTTTCACCGAACAGTCCAGCACCAATGGAGATTGTAATGAGTAACAAGACTGATATATGGATGCCTATATTTATAGGTGATTACCTTTCAGCAACATCAAGATTGACCACTCAACAGCATGGAGCATATTTTTTGCTTTTGATGGACTACTGGAAAAACGGTAGACCACCAGATGATGATGAAGTTTTGGCTCAAATAACTAAGATGACACCAGATGCTTGGAGCAATGCTAGACGCATACTCTTAGCATACTTTCAAATAGAAAATGGGCATTGGGTACAAAAAAGAATTGAGAAAGAGTTAATTGATTCTAAGACACGCAAAGAAACCGCTGTGGCTAAGGCTAAGGCTGGTGCTTCAGCAAGATGGAAGAAAGAAATTGATGCTTCAAGCATTGCTCAAGCAATCCCTGACACTATGCTTGACCCTATGCTTGAAAATGCCTCTTCACCATCACCATCACCATCATCTTTATCTTTACCATTAACTTCAAATAAAACTACTAAAAACATATATAGCGCAGACTTTGAAGAATTCTGGCTTGACTACCCGAAACGTGAAGGAAAGTCCGCAGCATTTAAAGAATGGAAGCGAATAGCACCTGACAAAGAATTGCAAGAAAAGATAACTGAAGGTGTGCTTGAGTACAGGAAAAGTCGCAAGGTTAAAGAGGGGTTTATTAAAGACTGCGTTAATTGGTTGAAAGGCAAGCATTGGGAAGATGAAATGCTAAACGTTGAAATTGTGCAGAAGACTTATGAGTCACCTTGGCAGAAAGCTGATAGATTGCGTATGCAGGAGTTAGCGCCTGGTGTTGCCACTAGAGCGCATGACGATGAAATGAAAACCATAGACGAGGCTTTTGACTCTTACAAGCGACCACAAAGGATTCAGCATGACATTGCCAACTAAAGTCATTGACAGACTATTTGACCGTCTTGCTCTAAGCTACGGGTCTGAGTTTAAAAACAAATGGAGCAACGTTGATGCAAACACCATCAAATCTCATTGGGCGCATGAATTGTCAACCTTTGAGGACAACTTAAAATCTATCGGTTGGGCTTTAGAACACTTGCCTGACAATTGCCCAAACCTCATGCAATTTAAAACACTTTGCAAGCAAGCACCTAAACCTGATTACAAACACCTTGAGTCACCTAAAGCACCGCTTGACCTTGTAGACAGCGAGATTCTAAAGATGGTAAAGACCCTTGTAGAGCCTCAGAAAGATAAGGACTACAAAGAATGGGCTAGAAGATTAAAAGCCCGTGACGAAGCAGGTGAGGTCTTGAGTCCGCATCAGATATGGTCTTACAAGACTGCACTAGAGTTGTTGCCAAAACAAAGACTGTGATATTATTAAGATTCTCCTTGGGTGAATAACCCTTTACCCGTCTGAAACATGGCGGGGTTTTTTTAACGCAGATAATGACCTGTCGCGGGGTACAAAATGGTAAACGATAATTATTCTCATTCCCTTTCGGAGTTATCATGGCTCAAGGGATAAAATACGAACCAACCGATGAGAGCAGAAGGCTTGTTACAGACCTCGCAAGTGTAGGCATTCGCTATGAGGACATCGCAGCGAAGCTACAAATAAGCTCTGACACTTTGGTCAAGTATTACAAGAAAGAATTAGATGATGGCAGAGTCGATGCTAATGCTGACATAGGTCGGTCTTTGTACAACCAAGCTCGTGAAGGTAACACTCAGGCTATGATTTTTTGGCTTAAGACTCGTGCAGGTTGGGCTGAGACACAAAAAGTCGAGCATAGTGGTGTAGATGGTCAGCCGATAGACTTGAACATCAAAGTGAACTTTGTTAAACCGTGACCGAGACAAGTCTACCTAACTGGTCTGAGGTATTGTTTAACGATAAGCTACGCTACATTGCGATCAAAGGTGGTCGTGGTTCAGGTAAGAGCCATTCTGTCGCTGAGTCACTTATCATTCGAGCAGCGTCCAAGCCACTCCGAATACTTTGCAGTCGTGAGATACAGAAAAGCATCAAGGATTCTGTAAAACGGTTACTTGATGACAAGATTAAGAAGGTAAACCTTGAGGGTTTCTACGATATTACAGACACAGAGATTAGGGGTAAGAACGGTTCTTTGTTCTTGTTTGCAGGACTGAGAAGTAACCCTGAGTCAGTCAAGTCAATGGAAGGCATAGACATCTGTTGGGTAGAAGAGGCTCAGACGGTTAGCCAAAAGAGCTTAGATATTCTCATACCGACCATTCGAAAAGAGAACTCACAAATCATCTTTACATGGAATCCAAACCAAGACACAGACCCTGTTGACTCGATGTTTAAGCAATCCATCTTGCCACCTGATAGTCAATTGCTTCACGTTAATTGGCAAGAAAACCCATGGTTTCCAAAGACACTTAGAAAAGAACTTGAGTACGACAAGTCACGAGACATAGACAAGTACAACCACGTTTGGGAAGGTCAGTATCTTGCCAATGCAGAGACACGAGTCTTTAAGAACTGGCGTGTCGAAGAGTTTGACGCACCTGAAGACGCTGTACATAGGCTCGGTGCTGACTGGGGCTTTGCTGTTGACCCCACAACGTTGATTAGATGCCACATTATCGGTAGGAATCTATACATTGACTACGAAGCGTATATGGTGGGCTGTGAGATTGTCAACACACCTGAGTTGTTTATGACCGTACCCGAGGCTGAGAAGTGGGTGATTGTGGCTGACTCTGCTAGACCTGAGACCATTAGCTATATGCGTAACAATGGCTTCCCAAAGATAATGAAAGCGGTAAAAGGTGCTAAGTCTGTAGAGGAAGGTGTAGAGTTCATAAAGAGCTATGACATCATTGTCCACCCACGTTGTTTGCACACTATTGACGAATTAACACTTTACAGTTATAAGCAAGACTCGCTTACTGGTAACATATTGCCTATACTAGAGGATAAGAAAAACCATTTGATTGATGCGTTAAGGTACGCTCTCGAAGGTGTTAGACGTGCAAAGGTCAGCAAACCTCAAACATTTACACCATTGCCAGTAGCGCACCGTTGGTAGTATCATAACGAAAATAAGGATTTATTATGGCACGATTGTCAAACGACCAGCGATTAGCGAACATTCACGCTGAGGCACTCACGCAGTTTGATGACGTGCAAACTGCTCTGCGAGATGAACGTCTGCAATGCTTGCAAGATAGACGGTTCTACTCAATCTCAGGCGCACAATGGGAAGGCCCATTACTCGATCAGTACGAGAACAAGCCCAAGTTTGAAGTAAACAAGATTATGCTGTCCGTTATGCGGGTAATCAATGAGTACCGCAATAACCGAATCACCGTTGACTTTGTAAGCAAAGATGGGCAAGAAAACGACAAAATGGCTGAAGTCTGTGATGGTCTTTATCGTGCAGACGAAGAGAAGTCAGTAGCAGATGAAGCCTATGACAATGCATTTGAAGAGGCTGTCGGTGGTGGCTTTGGTGCATGGCGATTGCGTACCGTCTATGAAGACGAAGAGAATGACGAAGATGACCGTCAACGTATCCATATAGAACCAATATTTGATGCCGATAGCTCGGTTTTCTTTGACTTGCAATCTAAGCGTCAAGACAAGTCAGATGCTAAATATTGCTTTGTAGTCACAAGCATGACACGGCAAGCGTACAAAGATGCTTGGGGTGAAAGCCCATCGGATTGGCCCAAGATAGTTCACCAATATGAATTCGATTGGTGCACACCTGATGTTGTCTACGTTGCCGAGTATTACAAGGTAGAAGAGAAGACCGAAACAATCCGTATATTCCGTGCTATTGATGGCACAGAGGAACGCTACACACAAGATGACTTTGCTAATGACGAGACACTAGAGGAAACTCTAATGGCTGTCGGTAGCGTTGAGGTACGTCAGAAACGGGTCAAGCGCAAGAAAGTACGCAAGTACATTATGTCAGGTGGCAAGGTGTTGGAAGATGCGGGTTACCTTGCAGGTAAGTGCATTCCAATCGTGCCTGTCTATGGGAAGCGTTGGTTTGTGGATAACATTGAACGCTGTATGGGTCATGTGAGACTGGCTAAAGACGCTCAACGCCTAAAGAACATGCAACTGTCAAAGTTGGGTGAGATTAGCGCATTGTCTAGCGTTGAGAAACCAATCCTGTTGCCTGAACAGGTCGCAGGGCATCAAGTTATGTGGTCAGAGGATAACCTTAAGGATTACCCGTATCTACTGGTAAACCCGATAACAGGTGCTGATGGTAGCCAACAGGCGACAGGCCCAGTCGCATACACACGCTCGGCACAAATACCACCTGCCATGGCAGCGTTGTTGCAGATTACCGAATCCGATATGCAAGACATTCTCGGCAATCAATCAGGTGCTGAACAGATTGCAAGCAACATCTCAGGCAAAGCAGTCGAGATGATTCAACAGCGTGTTGATATGCAGTCGTTTATCTACATGAGCAACTTTGCTAAAGGCATGAAGCGTTGCGGTGAGATTTGGCTATCTATGGCTAAGGACATCTACACCGAAGACATGCGTAAGATGAAGACCGTTGACCGTACGGGTGACGTTGGCTTTGTTGAACTCATGCGACCTGCATTGGATAAGTCAGGTGCTATGGTCATAGAGAACGATATGACAAGTGCCTCGTTTGATGTCAACGTAGATGTTGGGCCATCAAGCAGTAGCAAGAAGTCAGCCGTTGTCCGTGCATTGACAGGTATGTTGCAGATTACCCAAGACCCTGAGACAGCACAGGTGTTGACAGCCATGGCAATGATGAACATGGAAGGCGAAGGTTTGGCGGACACGAATGCTTATTTCCGCAAGAAACTGGTGCGTATGGGCGTGGTTGAGCCAACAGATGCAGAGCGTGAAGAGTTGATGGCAGAGATGCAAGGTCAGCCTCAAGACCCGAATGCCATATTCTTACAAGCCGCAGCTGAGGAAGCCACAGCCAAGGCAGCTAAGGCTCGTGCCGATACAGTAGAAACAATTGCTGAGGCAGAGTACAAACGTGCTAAGACTGCGGAAACCTTATCCAATATTGATAACGAAGACCAACGTTTAGCATTAGAGTCTGTTAAATCGATTCAGGAGATGGTACGTGGCTGACCAACGGGTTAAGGATTTTGCGTATCAAATACTAGAGGCACAACTTGCAAATGGTATGTCAGGAGCGCAGAATCCTACTCAACAGTTTGTCTCTGCTGTGCCGACTCCTGCCTCTATGCAACAACCACAGGTAATGTCGTACTCAGACATAGAACCTGCGTTTTATGAGAAACGGTTGCCAATGGAAGGCAGGGCTACGTTCTTGCCATTCAGAGATACTATGGAAGGCTCTGTATTTAATAAGCGTGAGTTGGCAGTCCCTGGCATTCTTGCAGAACTCATGAACGCATTTACCGCACCTGCTCGGTCTATGACTGACCCAACGTTTAACGCTGGTGAAGAAGCCGCTAACATGGCTATGAGCGTAGGCGGTAGTGGCTTGGCTATCTCTAGGGGTATGAAAGCACCTACAGGTCAAGGCGGGTTTGATTTAGCTATGAACGCTTATCACGGCACACCGTATGATATTAAAGGTGGATTTGATTTAAGTAAAGTTGGAACAGGTGAAGGCGCACAAGTATACGGGCATGGAATATATTTTGGTGAAGCTAAAGCAACTGGCGAACAATACGCAAAATTATTAGCAAACAGAGATGTTGCAAATCAAGGAAGATTAAACGCACATGCTAATGCACAGCGTCTTGTAAATCTTTCTGGTGACCCGAAATATGCTGCTGATGACATTAAATTTGTTCTTGAGTCAAATCCTGATAGCCCACAAAAATCTTTATTAGAAAAAACATTAAAATATATTGAGTCTGGTGAATATGCTAAACCTTTAGAAAATAAAGGAAATCTTTACAAAGTAGATATACCAGATGAACAAATTCCTAAGATGTTAGATTGGGACAAACCAATTGCACAGCAAAACAAAGCAATTTTAGATATATTAAAAAATGAACCAGCCATTCTTGCAGATTTAGCGAATGGAAAATCGTTAGACAAATTGACTGGTGAACAGGCGTATCAAGCAATTGCTTCAACTTTTGATGTAGGACAAGCAGAAGCATACAAACTTGCTTCAGAATATTTAAACAGTAAAGGTATTCCAGGCATACGTTATTTAGATGAAGGAAGTCGTGCTGCTGGTAAAGGCACTAGCAACTTTGTAGTATTCGACCCTAAAACGCTAAAGATACTAGAAAAGAACGATATGCCTGTAACAGAATGATGCAACACTTGCTAGATTAACAAATAGCGTTAAAATAAAAGTATCGGTATCCAGTCAGCCGTTTAATGACTGAGTTTGAAGGGGTTTTAAATGAATGATCAGGCAGAATTGGAGAATGATAACGAGTCAATTGAAGACCAAGATGAAAACCTTGAAGTTGTTGATGCAGACGAAAGCGTAGACAACGAGGGTGAAAATCAAGAGTCCGATGATGATGAAGTAGTCGTTTCTATAGGTGAGGATTCGCCACCTCAAGAGGAACACACTCAAGCACCTGAATGGGTACGAGAGTTGCGTAAGACAAATAGAGAACTACAGCGGCAGAATCGAGAGCTACAAGGTAGGTTACAAACTACACAGGTTGAGAACAAGCCAATCGTGTTAGGTAAGAAGCCAACCTTAGAAGATCACGATTATGATGCTGATAGATTTGAGCAAGCACTAGCTAATTGGTTTGACCAGAAACGGCAAGCCGATGATGAGAAAGCAAAGCAAGAAGCTGAAGTTATGAATCAGCAGAAGGCATGGCAATCTAAACTGGACGGCTACGGTAAGGCGAGAGCTGAGCTTAGGGTCAAAGACTTTGAAGATGCTGAGGCAGTTGCTCAGGAACTCTTTAGCGTTGTTCAGCAAGGCGTGGTGTTGCAGGGTGCAGATAATCCTGCTGTCGTAATTTACGCACTCGGTAAGAATCCAAAGAAGGCTCGAGAGTTGTCCGAAATTAAAGACCCCGTAAAGTTTGCTTTTGCGGTTGCGAAACTGGAGAAGGAATTGAAAGTAACGAACCGTAAGGCAGCCCCACCACCCGAAAGAATCGTGTCAGGAACTGGCAGAGTCTCAGGTGCGGTGGACTCAACCTTAGAACGGCTGCGAGAAGAAGCGTCTCGTACTGGCAATATGACGAAAGTTATACAGTATAAAGCGCAGAAACGAGCGGCTTCAAAATAATTTTTGGAGTATTAAATCATGGCTAATAGTTTCTCAAAAGAAGAACGTGTTGCGTTCGAAGACTTACTGGAAGGTTTCCAAGATGCATTAGTATTGTCACGTCACGTCTCTGTTTACAATACAGATTCAACGATGATGGAACGTGCTAACAACACCATTTGGCGTCCACAGCCTTACATCGCTCAGTCAATCACAAGCACCCCTGGTTCATCAATTGCTGGTTCTTACCAGTCTATGACTCAGTTAGCTGTACCTGCTACTTTAGGTTTCAGCAAGACTGTGCCTTGGGAAATGACTACACTCGAATTGCGTGACGCATTACAAGAAAATCGTTTAGGTGACAGCGCCAAGCAGAAACTCGCTTCTGACATCAATATCGCAATCATGAACGCTGCCGCTGGCTTGGGTTCTTTGGTCGTGCCTATTGCTGCCGCTGCTGGTGACTACGATGACGTTGCACTTTGCGATGCCATTATGAACGAGCAAGGCGTTCCTGACTATGACCGTTTCATGGGTCTGTCAAGCCGTGACTACAATGGTTTGGCTGGCAACTTGTCACAAGCAAGTCGTTCATTCGGTAACCAAAAGTCAGAGCGTGCTTACGAGCGTAACTTTGTTGGTATGGTTGCAGGTTTTGACACATACAAGTTTGATTATGCAAATCGTCAAACCGCTGCCGCTGGCGTTGGCGTTACTATCGACACCAATGGCGTTGGTAGTCAAGCTAGTTTTGTGCCACAAGCCACATCAACTTCTGTTGGTGGTCAAATCAACGTTGACAATCGTTTCCAAACTGTTACCGTTTCAACAACTGCAAGCGTTGCACCAGGTGATGCTTTCACAATTGCTGAAGTTTACGCTGTTCATCACATCACTAAGCAAAGCACAGGTCAGTTAAAGACTTTCCGTGTCGTGTCTATTGATTCTCCATCAACGATGACTATTACTCCTCCAATCATTGGTGCACAAGGTACACCTACCGATGCCGAGTTGCAATACAAAAACGTTGAAGTTGCAATCGCAGCTGATGCCGCAGCAATCGTGTTCTTGAACGTTAACGCTTCACAAGTAAACGTCTTCTGGCAACGTGATTCGCTTGAGATGTTACCTGGTCGCTACGCTGTACCTGCTGATGCTGGTGTTGCCGTTATGCGAGCAAGTACTGACCAAGGCATCGAGTTGGTTATGCAGAAGTTTTATGACATTGACAGCATGACCATCAAGTATCGTCTTGACACGCTGTTTGGTGTTGTGAATAAGAATCCTGAGATGTCAGGTATCTTGTTATTTAACCAGTAAGCAAGGTTTGGGGGGGCGAATGCCTCCCCATTTACAGGAAACTAAAATGCCATTGACAAAAGGTTACTCTAGCAAGTCTATCGGTAAGAATATTAAGATGGAAGAGAAGTCAGGCAAGCCCCGTAAACAGTCGGTTGCTATTGCATTGAATGTTGCACGGAAAGCGGCTATGAAAGCAGGTAAGCCAAGTAAAGCACCTAAAAAGGCAAAATAATGGAAAAGCAAGTTCTTATGCCGAAATACATGAAGGGTAAAAAGCCCATCAAAAAGCGTAAACCATCTAAGCCTATTGACGGTATCAACCATCGTCTGCTTAGAGAGCAGGAGTTGGCAAAGGAAGTTGTTGAAGTTGTTGAGGTAGAAGATAACTCAGCACCAACACGGGCAGAGCTAGAAACAATGGCTACCGAGCTTGGTATTAAGTTTGATGGTCGGACAACTGATAAACGGTTGTCAGATAAGATTGACCAAGCATTAGGGGCTAATGATGTCGTGGACTAAAAGACAGTTCGTAGAAGCCGCATTTGATGAGATTGGTTTAGCATCTTATGTGTTTGACTTAACACCTGAACAGTTACAGTCTGCATTAAGACGCTTAGACGCTCTCGTAGCGGCTTGGAACGCTTTAGGCATACGATTAGGTTACCCATTACCATCTAGCCCACAGGACAGCGATTTAGACGAACAAACAAATGTTCCTGATTCTTCTGTTGAGGCACTATATACAAATCTAGCTGTAAAACTTGCACCGAGTTACGGTAAGCAAGTTATGATTGAGACTAAGGTCACAGCGAAAGAATCTTACAATACATTGTTATCATTAGCCGCTATGCCGATGGAGCAACAATTACCATCGACTATGCCAGCGGGTGCGGGTAATAAACCGTGGCGTAATTATGACAATCCGTTCTTGCAACGACCTGTTGACCCAGTATTAGCAGGTCAAGATGGTCAAATAGAATTTAATTAAGGAATATCATGCCTACCATCAATCAACTTGCAGGTGTTAGCCAACTATCAGGTGGTGACTTACTACCCGTATACGTTCCTAACAATGGTGATGCTCGCAAAATCTCAATTACGCAATTGCTACAGTACTTTCAGCAGACATTCGCAGCGCCTACCGTTGCCACAAGCGTTTATACACCTGCCACAGGGTTTAACATAACCGTACCCACACCGACAAGCGAACAGCAATGGATGCTATTACAACCTGCTAGTACGCTTGCCACAGGTACGATTACCTTACCGTTGAATACAGGCGTACCCTCAGGCACACAGATTTTAGTGACAAGTACGCAGACCATTACAGCATTGTCGATTGGTTTGAATGGCTCAAGTGCCGCATCAGGTGCACCAACCACACTCTTAGCGGGTGGATTCTTTACTTTACGGTTTTACCAAGCCACTAATTCTTGGTATCGTGTCGGTTAATCAAAGGAAATAAAATGGCTTTTTATACTTCACCATTCGCACCTGGCTACGGTCACGGTACAGTTGTATCAGCAACAGGCACATCTGCTAACGCTGCGATTGACGCTGCCTCACAGACTTTGTGCTTGACTAACTTGGGCTCGGCTGTTGTCTATGTCAAGGTTACAGAAGACTCAACCGATACGGCTAGTACGGCTGATTACCCGATACCAGGCGGTTGTCAGGTCAGCATCACTAAAAACCGTAACTATAATCGTATTGCTTACATCTCAGCCGATGGCACATCTTTGCATGTGTTGCCTGGTGAGGGGTTCTAAATGTATCCATTGACACGCATGAGATGTCGCTGTCGTTTCTGGAACGCAGGTGGTGGCCCTATCTTTGGTGCATTACTACTAGAAGATGACTCGTTTATGCTACAAGAAGACGGTAGCTATATTTTATTGTCATAACGTATAGGTTGTGCAATGGCGACAAAAGACCCAAGATTAGAACGTGCGGGAGTGGAAGGCTTTAACAAGCCCAAGCGTACACCGTCACACCCGACTAAATCTCATGTGGTGGTAGCAAAAGATGGCGATCAAATTAAAACAATTAGGTTTGGTCAGCAAGGTGTTAAGGGTTCGCCTAAGGCAGACGGTGAATCTAGTAAAGACAAAGCAAGACGAGAATCATTCAAAGCTAGACACGCTAAAAATATATCTAAGGGTAAAATGAGTGCAGCGTATTGGGCTAATTCCGAAAAATGGTAATTAAACGGTAATATAAATGCAAATTCCCATTCTAAGTGGTATTTACACCGACAATACGCCAGAGTTACGTACTAGCTACCCTGTCAACCTTGTGCCTGTCCCTCAAGAATCTGGGATTAGCGCAGGGTTCTTGCGACCTGCTGATGGTTTGGTGGCTAATGGAACTGGGCCTGGCATTGACCGTGGTGGCGTATATTGGGATGGCATTTACTACAGAGTCATGGGTACTAAGCTAGTCTCAATTGATGAAGATGGTATTGTTACCGAACTCGGTGACGTTGGCGGTACAGAAGACAATCAAGTCACGTTTGATTACAGCTTTGACTTGCTTGCCATTGTTTCCGCTGAGAAACTTTATTATTGGAATCCAACGGCATCAACACTTGTACAAGTAACCGACCCTGACTTAGGCATTGTGCTTGATATGGTATGGGTAGATGGTTACTTTATGACAACCGATGGTGCAAGCCTAGTTGTCACAGAACTAAATGACCCAACACAAGTAAACCCATTAAAATACGGTTCATCTGAGATTGACCCTGACCCTGTTGTTGCATTGCTAAAGCTACGCAATGAGGTCTATGCTCTCAATAGAAACACAATAGAAGTGTTTGACAACGTGGGTGGTGAGTTCTTTCCATTCGCTCGTATTGATGGCGCACAGATTCAAAAAGGTGTGGTCGGCACGTTTGCTTGCTGTACATTCATTAATAGCATTGCTTTCTTAGGTAGTGGTCGCAACGATGCACCTGCTATCTATATCGGTGCTAATGCCACAACGCAGAAGTTAAGCACACAAGAAATTGATAATGTTTTACTTGGGTTTACCGAGGCTCAATTAGCTAACGTTAAACTTGAATCACGAAACAATAAAAGTCATGAGTATCTTTATGTGCATTTGCCCGATAGAACGCTTGTGTATGACTACGCAGCATCTCAGGCATTAAGCACACAGGTATGGTTCACCTTGACCTCTAGCCTTGCTGGGTTCGCTCAATATCGTGCAAAGAACTTTGTATGGGCATACGATAAATGGTTAGTGGCTGACACAAAATCATCAACCATTGGCTATCTTGTCCAGAATACGGGACACCATTGGGGACAAGAAGTTCGTTGGGAATTCGGCACAGTTATCATTTACAACGAAGGCAAGGGTGCAATTGTTAATCGGCTTGAGTTAGTGGCTTTGACAGGTAATGTTGCTTTGAATACTAACCCGATGATTAACACCAGCTATTCGGTAGACGGTAAGAATTGGAGTCAAAACCGTAGCATTACAGTCGGTAAGATTGGCAACACACAAAAGCGTTTAGCTTGGTTTCAGCAAGGGCATATGCGTAATTGGCGTATACAGCGATTCCGTGGTGATAGTGATGCTCATGTGTCATTCATGCGGTTAGAGGCTCAAATTGAGCCATTGGCTTACTAATGAAGCTCAACCTCACCCGTGATCAGCTCGCTACATTCTTATCAGATTTTGAGCAAATCAAACAGTTTGAAAACTTGTTCTCTGTTGTTGATGAACTACAAGTCATTACGGGTACAGACTTTGAGTATCAAGCAGACACAGCCGCAGCTACTGCTAACGAGGCACTTGCACAAATTATTGCATTGGCACAAGACGTTGCTATCAATAGTGGTAACGCAGACCAAAAAGCTATACAAGCACTAGCCGAGCTAAACCGTCTTGCTAAAGAGTTAAATAATCTTGCTAAAGAGTTACAACTATTATTTACCGCACCTGTTGTCGAAAACAATAACTCAGTCAAAACAGACTATATAGATTTACGTCAAAATGCTCCGTACACCGACAGCATAGGCAGATTAGCATGGAACAATACAGACCAAACTGCTAACTTAGGCATGGATTATGGTGTGGTGCAACAAATCGGGCAAGAAACTTATGCTCGTGTGACGAACACCACAGGTGTAACCATACCTAACGGCTCAGTAGTTGGTTTTGCAGGTGCAACAGCAGACGCTATATCTGTTGCTCCTTATCTAGCAGACGGTGCTCAATCTACTTTGTATGTTTTGGGTGTTATGACTCATGACTTACCCGATTCAGGTGAGCGAGGTTACTGCACGACATGGGGTTTTGTTCGAGGTTTGGATACAAGTGGCTTTAGTGTAGGGGACATCCTATACGCTTCACCATTTGTCGCAGGTGCATTGGTTAATTTCAAGCCTACAGCACCCGATAATGTCATACCAGTTGCCGCTTGTATTGCTTCAGATGCGCTAGATGGTGTTGTATTTGTGCGACCAACGGTTACGCAGATGCAATATTACGGTGTATTTGCCAAGACTGTAGACACCACACCTGCATTAGCTGATACAGCTTACCCAATTACTTTTGATTTGACACGTATTACAAACGGTATCGTTATAGGCGGTACAACATCTCAATTGATTGTGCCTGAATCGGGTTTGTATCAATTTAACGCTACCTTACAATTCATTAGCAGTTCAGCAGTAGATAAAAATATTTGGGTTTGGTATCGTGCGAATGGTACAGATATACCGTCATCGGCTCGCATTGTGACGGTTAGCACCAATAATGCTTACACACCGATTGCGCTGAATGAGGCAGTATCTCTAGCTGCGGGTGAGTATGTTGAGTTAATGTATGCGGCAAACAGTACAAATGTAACCATAGATGCGGTTGCCGCAACAGCGTTTGCACCTGCCTCACCTGCCGTTGTGATAGAAGTCACACAAGTTCAACAATGATATTGGAAAAATTATGACAGTTACCGTAAAAGTACTCATACCCTCTAAGCAAGCAGAAGCCACGGACACCACGCAATATACAGCCGTGAACTGTAAAACTATTATCGACAAGTTCACAGCCACCAATACATCTGCTGGCAACGTTACCCTTAGTGTCAACCTAGTGTCTAGTGGTGGCTCTGTGGGGGCGTCTAACTTAATAGTTGATGCTCGTAGTATTGCACCCGATGAGACGTATACTTTCCCCGAATTGGTTGGTCAAGCTATAGACCCTAATGGGTTTATTAGCACCATTGCTAGTGCGGCAACATCGCTTACTATTCGATCAACAGGTCGTGAGCTTACTTAAGGACTTAAAGATGAAAGATTTTATGGTCATACCTAAAGGCTTTGCAGGTTTCCCTGTTGAAGAGGAGTTCATCTCAGCGTCTGAGAACCGTAAGAATACGCAGACCGTGATTGATGACTGGATGCTTGGCCCTGAACTCCCATCAAACGAACCGACAGCTAACCGCACCTATTGGATAAAGCTCGGTGACGCTATGCAAGTCGATGAGAAAGAAGCTCGTAGACGTAGGTGCTCAAACTGTGAGTATTATGACAACAGCACGATGACTCAAGCTAAGATGGAAAAGATACCCCGTAACGAATGGGACAAAGACGCAGGGTTTCGTGGGTATTGTGAAAAGTTTGACTTTATATGTCACGATTTGCGTTCATGCCAAGCGTGGGAAGAGCGAGAATGTGAATTCGATTGACATAGCGGTGAGTTGCGATAAAATAGGGTGTCTGAGGTTACAGAGCCCCCAGCAGCTCACAATTCCCAATTATGGAGATGTGATGCCAAGCGTTTGTGTAACAGAATATATATCAGACGAGCAATTGCTTGAGGTATATGCTGACCCTTATATCAATAAGGTAGGTCACGATCACAGACGAGCTACGCCTATTGTCAATCCGCAAGTTACATACTTGTCTGCATGGATAGATAACAACTTTGCTGGCGCATTTATGGCTATTCGATTCTCTACGTTGGAATTTGAGCTTCACTCATTGCTTAAAAAGTCATCATTACCTTATTCACGAGAACTAGGTTGCAAGTTTTTAGATTGGGCATTTAGTCACGATTCAGTACAGCGAGTAACTGCATACATTATTGCAGGGTTAGAATCGGCTAAAAACTATTGCTTGAAACTTGGGTTTAAAAATGAAGGTTGTCGCAAAGATGCTTGTATGCAAGGTGGCATCTTAAAAGACGTATATATTCTAGGAATGACTAGAAAGGACTGGGTACTACTATGAGTTTTGTAACAGACACAATTCAGAATATTGTCGGTAGCGTAACGGGCTCTAAACAAGCAGCGAGCGCAGCACAAGGCGCTGCCGCATCACAAGCACAAGCGGCTCAAGCAGGTATAGACGAACAAAGGCGTCAGTTTGATGCGATGGTTGCGTTGATGACTCCTTATGTTGAGGCGGGCACTGCTGCGTTGCCTGGCATTCAACCTTATATGCAAGCAGGTCAAAGTGCATTACAGCAACAAACCGCATTACTTGGGCTTGGTGGTGAAGAAGCTCAACGTCAAGCCATATCAGGAATAGAATCAGGAGCTGAGTTTCAAGCACTTGCTCGACAGGGTGAAAATGCAATGTTGCAAAACGCATCCGCTACAGGTGGATTGCGTGGCGGCAATGTACAGGCGGCATTGGCTCAATTTAGACCTGAGTTGCTTCAGTCGTTAATCAATCAACAGTATGGAAGGCTCGGTGGTCTATCTGACGTTGGTGCGGCTACTACTCAGAATCTTATTCGTACAGGTCAAGCATCTGCCGCAGGTACTGGCGCAGCAGGTTTAGAATCAGCCTCATCTATTGCAGGTTTGTTAGGTCAACAAGGCGCAGCTACCGCTGGTGGTCAACTTGCCTATGGCGCACAAGCAGGCAACACATTTGGTTCACTTTCAGGTGGGTTAGGTAGTTTCATGGGTGCGGGTGGCATACCTGGTATTAAGAAAGCATTTGGCTTTTAAAGGATAAGAAATGGTCGCACCAATTAACTACATGGGCGTATACGGTCAACAGTCTGCCAATCCATTTATGTCAGGCTTGCAGTCTGGCGCATTGGCAAAACAAGCAGTAGATACCGCAATTGCCGAGCGTAATGCTATAGAGTTACAAAAACAATACTCGGTAGATTTACAAAACGCTTTGCAAAACCCAACCGCTAAAGGCTTTGCTGAATTAACTTTAAAGTATCCATCACAGCGTGAAGCATTTAAACAATCATGGGAAACATTAAGCAAAGACCAACAAAGCAATGAGTTCTTAGTTGGTTCGCAAGCTTTTAACGCAATTGGCTCGGGTAATGTTGATGTTGCTAAAGATTTAATCAATAAGCAAATCGTAGCCGCAGAGAACGCAGGACAGCCGACAGATAAATATAAAGCCATGCTAACAACGTTAGACTCTGACCCTAAAATAGTACAGAGCCAATTGGGTTTAATCTTATCTAATGTTGACCCTGCTAAATGGTCAGGCATTGCTAAAGAAAGCCGTGAGTCTACCTTATTTCCAATTCTGCAAAAACAAAAGATGGCAGAACTTTCTAAGGCTGGCTCTGAGGCACAAAAGGCAGGTATAGAGGCTAAATATGCTAATCAATTTGCAATTCTTGATTTAGAAAAGAAAGCGGCTGACCTTGGTCTGACTCAACAGCAAACCAATAAAGTTATTGCTGAAAATAAAAAGCTAGGAACAGAGTCTGCCAAAGCTGTCATGGAATTAGAGGCTTTAGAAAAGTCTGGCGGGTTAGACCCAACCAAAAAATTTGAGCAAGAAGAAAAGTTGCGTAAAGAATTTACGACTCGCAATAAAATCTATGATGAGCTTGGCTTGACATATAACAATATTAACGCATCATCTAAGGCTAAGAGTGGCCCAGGCGATGTAGCGTTGATCACAGGCTTTATGAAGATGTTAGACCCAGGCTCTGTCGTGCGTGAAACTGAGTTTGCTACAGCTAGAGATACCGCAGGATTATTTACAAACTTAAAAAATGTTTTAAGCAAAGTCGAAAGTGGTCAATTTTTAAGCGAGGCACAGCGCAAAGATTTTGTTAGTTTAGCAAAACAATATTTTGATGCGGCTAAACAAAAGTCTGATAAAGATAAAAAAGCGTTAGGTGCAGTAGTTAAGAACTATAAACTTAACCCTGACAACGTGTTCGGGCCAGAAACAACAGAGCCAACTCAAGATACTAATGTCAGTAGTATTACGGTGCAAGGAACTAAATACACACGACCATCAAACTTTTCAGATATACAATGGAACGCATATAAAAAAGCGATGGGGGTTCAATGAGTCCTGAAGAATGGTTAGCATCTCAACAAGCAGGTGAAGCCACTCCAGTCGTGCAAGTTGGAGAAGTGACTGCTGTACCTACCCAAGGTACTGCCGCACCTGCTCAGCCTATGTCACCTGAAGATTGGCTTGCATCGCAGACCCCAGAGCTAGGGTTCTTTGAAGGTATTGGCGAGCAAATTACAGGTACTCAACGTGCTACGCCTACCACACAGATGTTGCCTGATTGGGTAGCTATGCCTGAGTTAAACACTCTAAGCATGGAAAGTTTCAAGTCTGGTTTGGGCACGATTTTAACTAACCCCGAAGAAACAGTACAAGTCATTAAGTCGAACTTTCCTGACGTGCAAGTGTCTCAAGATGAGAAGGGTAATTATGTACTTCAATCATCTATTGACGGTCAGCAATACGTTATTAAGCCTGGCTTTCAACTAAGTGATATTCCTAGAGCTGCGGCTGGCATGGTGGCATTTACCCCTGCGGGTCGTGTTGCCACAATACCTGCCGCAATTGGTGCAGGTGCAGGCACTCAGGCTTTAATAGAAGGTACACAATTAGCTACAGGTGGTGAGTTCTCACCTATGGAAGTAGCAACAGCAGGTGCAATGGGTGGTGCTGTACCGTTAGCTTCTCGTGCATTGCAAGCGGCACAACCTGCGGCTCAACGTATGGTGCAACGTTTTACAGGTGCAACACCCGAAGCCCCACCAGTAGCACCGATAACTCAACCAATTGCACCCACTCAACCACTTGCAACAGCTCCGCCAGTAACAACAGCACCACCAGTTCCGTCTGAAGAATTAAACCGACAAATTGGTGATTTAGTCAAACGAGCTTCAGGCACAGGTTTAGGCGCATCGACTGCTCGCAATGAATTAGCAGACTTAGCGCAGATTAACCTAGAGGCTAAAGACGCTGCGAAAAGGCTCAAGATTGAGCTACCTGCTGATGTATTTAGTGATAACGCACAGGTAAGAGCCGCTGCGGGTTTAACTCGTTCAAGGGCGGGTGGCGAAGCAGAAGCCGCATGGCGAAACACAGTTAGCCAAGCAGTAGACCAAGCAGATGAAGTCATTAAACAGTTTGATACCGTCTTTGTAGAGGGTACGGTAGCACCTGCTGTCGTGTCTGAGCGCATTAAAGACTCACTAGTCAAGACTCGTTTAGCATTAAATGCACAAGCTACAGAACTATATAACCAAGTCAACAATGCAATATCAAAGACCTTTAAGGTTAATCTCAAAAACTTGAACTTAACGCTCAATGAGATTCGCAAAGAAGTCGGTGAAGCAGGTATGTCTAGTGCTGAACGTGCATTAGTTAAAATGTTGAAAGACGGGGACGTGACTTATGGCAGATTGATGCGTGAAAAAACGCTCATCGGTAAAGCCTTAAATAAGATGGAATCACCTTATGGAAGCATGGCAGAGGCAGATTTAAAGCGTCTGTATGCCGCATTGTCTGAAGACCAACTTGCTAACGTTGAAAAGCTAGGCGGTGAAGAGCTACGCAAGAAGTTACGCTCTGCTAATCTTATCTATGCAAAAGAACGTGCGTTAGGTAAACGTATTGTTAGTGCATTTGGTAATGACGTAGAAGGCAGTATTGCTAACAAGATGAGAACGGCTATCAATAGCGCAGCAAAAGGTGACTCAGCAGACTTTGTTAGACTGCTTAAAATCGTACCTGATGACTTGAAAAAGGAAACCATTGCCACAGCATTGGCTTCAGTTACTCGGTCAGCTAGGGGTGCAGAAAAAGGCGGGTTTGGATTCTCTGAGTTTGCCTCTGTCTACCCTAAAATACGAGCAAACCCAACTGTATACAAGGCTATTGTTGAAACACTAGGTAAAGACTCAGCAGACGTATTGCGTGACTTGTACGAAATATCCAAGCGTATTACAGACGCTCGTGCCAATGTCTTGATGACAGGCAAGGCAAATCAGGCTTTGTTAGAAGGTTTAGAGGCTGAGAGTTTAGTTGGCAAGATGCTAGAAAGTACACTAGCCAAAGGCGTTGCCACGGGCGCTGCCGCAATGGGTGGCCCGATAGCAGCGGGTGCTGCCTCTGTTCTTACTAACGCATTATCTCAAGGCAACAAGGATTCGTTAAAAGCGGCAGGTAAACTATTCGCAGATGAGACTTTTCAGAAACTTGCCATAGAAGCGGCAGAGAAAGGCACAATCAGCGCATCTAGCGCAAAACGGGTAACTATGTCACAATCATTCAAGAATTATGCAAACGCTATTATGCTACCTAAGTCTTTAGACTATAGGTTAAAATGGCTTCAAAGCGCATTACAAACTGAACGCCAGTTAAATCAGGGGAATGAATAAATGTCAGCACTTTCAATCACGCCACCATTTCCGACATTTGCTGGTAAAGACGGTTTGCCACTTGAAGACGGTTATATTTGGCTCGGCTCGGCTAATCAAAACCCACAGACAAGCCCTCTAGTCGCTTATTGGGATGAAACCCTTACACAGATAGCGCAACAGCCGATTAGAACGCTTGGTGGCTATCCTGCTTACTCTGGCACACCTGCTCGACTGTTTATCAGCGCAGCGGTGTATAGCATACTCGTGCAAGACAAGAATGGTAATACTGTATACACCTCGCCTAGTAATACGGGGCCATCAACGTTTGTAAACTTTTCTGTCAACGAAGAAGTGCAAGTTGCCACAGCGGGTCAAACGGTATTTACTTTAGAGAATACATACTCGCCTGGCACTAACAGCCTTACAGTCTACGTTGACGGTGTTAATCAATACGATGGCGCACAGTATTCATTCGTTGAGACAAACGGTAATACGGTTACGTTTACAAGTGGCTTGCACGTTGGTGCATTAGTCAAGTTCTCAACCGCTATTCAGTTATCAGGTGGTGTGGCAGACTCCTCTCAGGTTACATACGTACCAGCAGGTACAGGTGCTGTCACCACAAACGTACAAACTAAATTGCGTGAAACAGTATCGGTCAAAGACTTTGGTGCTGTGGGCGATGGTGTGACGGATGATACGGATGCTATCCTTGCCGCCATTACCGCTATGCCAGCCAACGGCTCTAATTTAAATTTTCCTTTTGGAACGTACATTGTTAATTCTGACAATTACAACGGTTTAAAATTTGAGGGCAAGTCTAATTTTGCTGTTCAAGGATATGGCGCAACAATTAAGGTAAAAGATGGCGCATCAGTTGTTGGTGGCTATGAAGTAATGTCGTTTTTCAACTGCTCAAACGGAGCAATAAATGGACTAACGATTGATGGAAACCGAGACAACAGAACAATCCTTATTGAAACATCAGCCCATTTGTTGACGATTTGCACATCTTGCAGTCAGATTGTGCTGAATGACGTTATTGCGGTTAACTCCCCTGCTGATGGGTTTTTAATAACCACATTTACTTTAGCTGTAGCCGCAACTTATCCGACAGATATTACTTTGGTCAATTGCGTTGCAGACAATGCCTATCGCAATGGGTTATCTTCTATTGGTAGTTTGCGATTAAAGATTAGTGGTGGGGAGTTTAAAAATACAAACGGTACGTTGCCTAAATGTGGCATTGATATTGAGCCTGACGCTGGCTATACTTTTGGTAATCAGGACACAATAATTGATGGCGCAAGATTGTTTAACAATGATGGGTATGGTTTAGCTCTTGGTGGGCCAGTTGGGTTAAACCAGAATGTTTTAATTACAAATGTAATAGGCGAAAATAATGTTCTTGGGTTCTTAAATATTGCTTCATGCAACAACCCAATAATACGCAATGTTATTGCTTATGATCATCCAACAGCAAACCGTGGAATTATTGATGTTGGTACACAAATTACAAACCCAATTATTGATGGGGCAGACTTTATTGGCATAACAGCATCAGGGCCAAACTATTGCATTTACTTGCATGGTGCAATTACGGGTGTGCCAACGGTTAGTAATATAAATGTTGAATCTTGTGTTTTCCCAATTTTATACGCAGATGTAAGGTCAGATATTGACAGCATTTACGGAAATCTTGTAACTGCTGATGGCATAATTACTTTATTGCAGCCGTACTCAAGTTTAAAAAATGTGCAACTAAATAATTGTTCTGATAGGTCTATTTTTGTAAACGGTGCAAACGTCACATTAGATGGTATCCATCTCGTTGATTGCGGAGCAGCAAACTCTAGGGCTATTCAATTTAACGCAACAGGTGGTATTGTCAGAAACGTAGACATTTTATTTACTGGCGCACGACCTACAAATTTTATTGGAATTCTGTTTAACACGGGTGCAGTCCCACGTTTTATTAGCAATGTGTTGGCTCAAGCAGCGTCATCTGATTTTGATTACCAAAGTGTCATGTCATTTGTTGCTGGCGTTGCAGGAGCTACGATTCGCAATGTAAGCCCTAGTCCTTTTGGTGTGTCGCAAACTTGGAATCCAAGTAGTATTGCAAATGGCGCAAGTGAAAGTGTGGCAGTTACTGTGCCAAAAGTTGTATTTGGAATGGTATGTTACGCATCGTTAGGGGTTAACACGGCTGGCATGACATTGAGCGCAGTCGTAAGCGCAACAAACACTATTACGGCAACATTAACAAACAATACAGGCGCACCAGTTGATTTAGCATCGTCTACTTTAACCGTGTGGGCAGAAGGTTTTTAAAGGAAATGAACAATGTCTGATAAAAAAATATCCGCATTAACCGCAGCGACAACACCTTTAGCGGGTACGGAAGTGTTGCCTATTGTGCAAAGCGGTGTGACCAAAAAAGTTGCCACACTTGATGTGACTGGCGGTGTTTATATTGGTAAAGGGGCGGGTAATATAGCTTCAAATACAGTAGTAGGAAATTTGGCTGGTGCGGCAATAACAACGGCAAGTAATAGCGTGGCTATTGGAAATGCTACATCAGCATTGCTTACTACAGGAATACAAAATACCGCAGTTGGTGACCAAGCTCTTTATTCTAATGTAACTGGTAATTATAATGCTGCGTTTGGTAGGGCTACATTAGTTCTATGTACTGGCAGTCAAAATAGTGGCTTTGGCTGGAACGCAGGCGTATCTCTAACATCTGGAGCAAATAACGCATTTTGGGGGCATAACGCTCAACCATCTGCGGCATCCGTCAGTAATGAATACACTTATGGCGATGCAAACGTAACTAAGCATCGGTTTGTTGGTGGTGATATTGTCATCGGCACATCAGGCAAAGGCATCGACTTCTCAGCTGACGGTCAAGCCGCAGGTATGACCTCAGAGTTGCTCGATGACTATGAAGAAGGGACTTGGACGCCTAGTGTTGGGGGCGATGCTACTTACCTGCTACAAAGTGGTACTTACACCAAAATAGGTCGCTTGGTGTCCGTAAGTGCAGTTCTCCAAATTAACGTTATTGGTACTGGCAATGTCAACACAATATCTGGTTTGCCATTCGCAAGAGACAGCAATCTTATGCAAGCTCCAGGCACTATGACCTTTATTTCCGCCATAAGCACTAGTGTGGTGTCGTTGAAGCCTCGCGTTCCGTTAGGCGGAACTACTATAGCCTTTACTGGACTGACTGTGGCTGGAACAGTGGAAACCGATACCATTAATGTGTTCCAAAACAGCGCTCGCGTTGATCTTCAAGTTACTTATCAAACATAAAAATACTTACAAAACAGTTATTTTTAGGGAATATAAATATGTCTATTACTAAAGTTCCATACTCAATGATTACAGGAGCATCCATAAATGTTTTAGATTATGGTGCTGTGGGCGATGGTACAACTGATGATTACAATGCGTTTGTAGCGGCTCAAGATGCTTTGCCATTATCTGGCGGTTGCATTGTAATTGGCGCTACTACAAGCAATGTGTTTCGTTTGTCGCAAACATTAAATCTAACAAAAAACATTACGCTTGTTGGTCAAGTTGCAACTATAAATGCAGCAAGTGCAGGAACAACTTTGTTGTTTGATGCTGGCGTTAGCGGCATTGTAATGAATTGTTCAACCTCCTTTGGTTATACAACTGTAGCACCAAGTGCATCTACACCCGGTTGCGATTACGGTGTGATACAAAATTTGCGTGTTAAATCTGCTGGCGGCCCAACTGGTACAGGCACTAACGTTGACGGAATTTTTATTCGTGCTGTAAATGTATTGTTGTGCAATGTTTTTGTAAGTGATTTTAAAAGAAATGGTTTTAGGATTTTAGCTAACGTGGCTGGCGGCGCAGATTTACAAGGCAATGCAAATGCTTGGGGTTTGTACCATTGCTATGCCACTAACAATGGTAGCGATGGGTTTTTTGTGCAAGGTGATAACGCAAATCGAGGAGTTGCAATAAATTGCACGGCTACTATTAACCAAGGATGGGGCTTTCACGAAGATTCGCAAATTGGCAATACTTATATAGGTTGCTTAGCTGAAGGAAACACAACACAGGGCGCTTATAAGGCCAACAGAGTTTCTGGCAATAATGAGTTTTTTGGCTGTTATGAAGAAGGTCATGGCGCTGGATGCAATATTACCTACCCAAACATTGTTTTTGCTGGAGCGTATCAGTCTGGGTGGAGCGCAACAACAAATGCGTTACGTTTTTTAAATACTGTACCCACACCACGGGCGCGAGGGCGTATACAAACAAGTCAATCTATACCAAACGCAACTCTTACGGCTATTGCTTTTGACAGTGATGTTTTTGTTGACGTTGGCGGTATTCATTCAGCATCCGTAAACAATACTAGATTTACCGTTCCAATTGGGTTCAATGGCGCATATTCAATTGACGTAACTGTTCAATGGGCGGCTAGTGCAGCAGGAACTGTTAGGCAAGTTAGAATATATAAAAATAACTCACCGTGGGCTTTTAGTCAAAAAGCACCTTCAACAGTACAATTTAGCGATTCAATTAGCATTATTGATAATGCAAGCGTAGGTGGCTATTACGAAGTGTTTGTGTACCAAGATTCGGGCGGTGCGCTCGATGTTTTGGGAACGGATACTATAGTAAACGGTACAACCTGCGCGGTTGCTACTGTGTCTGTAATGTCAGGATTTTAAAAACAAAACCAATTGTTAAACCAAAGCCCAAGTGGATTCTTGGGTCATATTAGGAGTAAATCATGCTTAAGAAAATTCAAATTGTTGATAGGATCGAAGTGCTTGAATCAGGTGTCGTACAGGTTAGAACCAAAACGGCAATCATGGAAGATGGCAAGCAAATCTCAGGCACATTCCACCGCCATGTTGTTGCTCCAGGCGATGACTACAGCGCAGAAGACGCACGGGTACAAGCCATTTGCGAAGCTACTCATACCGCAGAAGTAGTCGCTGCGTACCAAGCTGCACAAGATGATTCCGCTCGATAAACAAGCGCACTTCTGGTCAGGACTAGCTCTTATGCTATCAGCCTCGCTATTCTTTGGCTGGGGCATAGGGCTATGTATTACTGTAGTGGCTGGTCTAGCTAAAGAATGGTTCGATAGTTTAGGCTATGGCACACCTGACGTTTGGGATATTGTTGCAACACTAAGCGGTAGCATTTTAGGTGCTATATTATACTTAGTTAAATCTTATTTGGTGTGATACATGGAAGAGCAGCGTCTTGCTAGGATTGAGCAAAAACTTGATAAACTATCTGAAGCCGTTGTTAGCTTGGCTCGTATGGAGGAGCGCATCATAACGCTCTTTAACCGTATGGATACATACGATGCACGTCAGCTAAACATGGAAGACCGAGTAGCTGATATTGAGAAAGTAACTATTAGCCGTGGTGCTGTGTTTAGGCTAGTAGATAAGCTCATTTGGATTGTAGTCGGTTTAGTGACAGCGGTTGTCATTGAAGGCGTCATAAAACGTTAAAGGGTCTTCATGAAACGGCTGACAGAAAGCGAATTTATAGAACTTTGGAACCAATTAAAATCACCCACATTAATAAGCAAGAAATTAGGAATTGATGTACGCAATGTGCATCAACGAAGGCGCAATCTTGAGAATAAATATAAGATTCGTTTAATATCCAACAGTCCAAACTCCCAAGAATATTACGTTCGTGACCACATGAGTAGAATGGATGTGGACATAGATAATGCGACCATTTTTGTAGCAAGTGACGCACATTATTGGCCCGATCAAATTTCCGTTGCCCATCAAGCGTTTGTGAAGCTAGTCAAGAAACATAAGCCTACTATCGTGATTATGAATGGCGATGCTGTAGACGGTTCTAGTATTAGCCGATACCCAAAAGCATCTTGGGCAACGGTTCAGTTACCGACTGTTAAACAGGAACTTGAAGCGGTTGCAGACCGACTAGGTGAAATTGAAAAGGTAGCGGGTAATGCCAAGCTCATATTCCCCCTGGGAAATCACGACATGCGCTTTGAAAGCAAACTTGCTAACCTTGCACCTGAGTACGAAGGCATAAAAGGATTCAGTCTTAAAGACCACTTCCCACGATGGTTATTCTGTATGTCTGTGATGATCAACAAAAACCTTATGATCAAACACCGCTATCACAACGGCATTCACGCAACATATAATAATTCCCTGAAAGCAGGCGTCTCGATAGCGACAGGGCATCTACATCGTTTACAAGCCACTATTTTTTCGGATTATGGTGGCACTCGTTGGGGCATTGATACAGGCACACTTGCCGAAACAGACGGTGACCACATGGGCTACGGTGAAGACAACCCGAAAAACCATTGTAGCGGGTTTGCAGTCTTAACTATTGTTAATGGGCGCTTAATTCAGCCTGAGTTTTGTGCTGTGCTTGATGGTCATGCATATTTTAGAGGTGAGCAAGTATGTTAGTACCCGATGCTAAAGATTGGTCTAAATGGTGGTCTATTAGGCTGTCAATTGTTGGCGGTTCCTTATTAACTTTTTTGGAGTTATTCCCGCATCATGTCGCTATTGTCATCAATTCTCTCCCGTCTGTTGTCACCGAAAACGTTGGAAGCGAAGTCCTTAAAGTCATTGGAATCGTCTGCATCGTTGCCAGCCCAATTGCCAGAGTCATCAAGCAATCAAAACTTGATAACGCAAACAACAAAGCAGATAAAACGGCATGAAGGCTTTGTTAGCAACGCTTATAAAGACTCGCTAGGTTATTTAACTATTGGCTATGGTCGGCTGATTGACAAAGCCAAGAATGGTGGCATTACTGAGGCTGAAGCAGAGTATCTATTGGCTAACGATGTTAATGGTGTCTACGAAGCTCTGAATCGCTCTATACCGAGCTTTAAGCAATTAAATGAGGCTAGGCAAGGTGTTCTATTGAACATGGCGTTTCAAATGGGTGTGCACGGTCTTATGCAATTTAAGAGCACATTAAACCTGATTGAACTTGGTGATTATGATGCCGCTGCTGACAATATGCTTAAATCGTTGTGGGCAAGCCAAACACCGAAGCGAGCTAATGAGATGGCAACGCAGATGAGGACAGGTCAATGGCAATCTGGTTAAGGTTCAAAGGGTATCTTATTGCTTTAGCTGGTGCTTTATTAGGCGTTCTCGCAATTTATTTAACGGGTCGCAAGCAAGGGTATGACTCTGCTGAAAATGCTATGAGAGAGGCTGATAATGCACAAGCAAGGAAGATTGAGGATATTGCAGACCGTGTTCGCAGGGCTGATGGTGATAACGCTACCGCTATTGAACGG
>Ga0208134_1000269_pt1 | contig 33916 bp, 55 predicted proteins | sample VirMetDEL_Mar_31_FD_184515 | JGI IMG/M metagenome (GOLD analysis project Ga0208134, IMG submission 184515) | Aqueous microbial communities from the Delaware River and Bay under freshwater to marine salinity gradient to study organic matter... | ecosystem: Environmental > Aquatic > Marine >...
TGCTTAGCGGTTAAAAAATTATCGTACCACATACCATCTGTATCTTGTGGTGTTCCGCTTGTAGTTGTTCTTCTTGGTGTATCTGTATGTAATATATCGTTTCCGCCTATGAATATAATCTTATCTATTGGAAATCCTTTAGCTTTGCTTAAAATTCCATTAACACCCTCCTTAACTCTTTTAACTGCTATCTGTTGATTATACTCAGTTCCTGTTTCAAAGGATGTACAAAGCTTTCCTATATGTATATCAGCAGGGTCAATAACTAAACAATAACCTTCTTCGTTTTTTATTCTTTTTAATTCAGGAAATTTAGGAGAGTAATTTTGTAGGTCTTTTATAAGTTCCTTTTGTAGTTTCTCAAACTTATAAACTTCTGGTGTTTTATAAAATGGATTTTTAAAATGTATCGAAGTATCTTTACTTTTTAACCAACCATGGTCTAGGTTTTGTAACCCTACACCATGTTCTTTACCTGCTGACCTAATTCCTTTAACTAATTCATATTCTTCTTCTGTAATTCTTGGTCTTACTTTGTTTTTGCTCATGTTTGTTTTTTTTGTTTGTTTAATTTAAAATAATCTCCACACTTTCCAACCGACTAATGCGGCTAGTGTTACTATTATAATATACCACCATGCCCAGGAAGGCGTTTTATATACTATTATTGTTTCCACGCTTGTAACCTCTTTAATCACTTCCTTGTCTACGTAAACGATTGAGTCGGTCTTTGATTGTACAAATAATTGATTGTCTTTTACGGTTACCGTTGTCTTTCCGTTTCCGTTGTCTATGGTCTGGGTAAACTCTTTTGGTTTTCCTATTGAATCGCATAGTGTAGATATTTGCAATGTGTTCTTGGATTCTAATATGATATTCCTAACGGTTGAATCTTTTACCTTTTCTACGTATGTACTTTGCTTTTTTGCTTTGCAACCAAACAAAAAAAATACCAATAAGTAAAATAACACTACTTTAAATTTATTCATCGTTTCTATCTTTAACGCACACACAAGACGCACACTTGACATTGTACTTATTACAGTATATTATACCTATGTCGCTTTGTTGGCTCTTAGTTCCTACGGCTGTACCGTTTCTAAGGCAATTTGAAAAGTATTGTCTAAAAGTCATTAGTATTAATATTCGTTAATTATTAATTATTCATAATTATCTCGCATTTTTACTTTGTCGTTTATTTGTAGCATTTTACGCCTTTTTGCGTATAATAAGCGACATATTAGATATTTTTTTCAATGGTTAATTTACATCCAAACATAGATAATACTGTAATTAGTCCTGACAAATTAATATTGTCTTTTCCTTGCTCTATTTTACGTATAACCGTTAAAGCTACTCCGCATCTACTTGCAAAATCATCTTGTTTTAATCCCGTTTTTCTTCTTTTTTCTTTTACAAAATTACCAATTAATTTTATTCCTGAATAATCAATTTCATCTAATTCTGGCGTTATAGATAAAGGATGCACTAAGTTTGAATTTAGTAATACAGAACCTTTTTCAAGGTGCTTTTTAATTAGCGTGTATTCAACAGCATCAATATCTTCCTGTTCAGAAACATAATATAAAACATCAATTATAGGGGTATGCCCAAATGTTTTTAATTCTTCTACCCATATTTGTATTTTTTTTGAATGAGAGTTATTTAAATGCTGGCTAGGTCTCATCATTCCATTTGTTGATTTTCCTATATAATGAACCTCATTAGTAAAAGGACATCTTAAAGCATATATTAATCTATTTTTCATTACTTAAAATAATCATCATATTAGCTATTTTATATCCTTTCACTTATAATCGGATAATATGTTAGCTAGTTACCTACATTAATAGAGTTATCTAATACTTCAATTAAATGTCTGATTTCACTTCTTTCAAATCTACCTGTTAAAGCTTCTTTGTAAGTGCTAATATTTAAATCGTAGTAATCTTCTTTGTTTGGTACTTCTGTGCAGATTATTTTTTTTAAATCCATTGCTTATTGTTTTAATTTTAAGCAATTTACAAAAAATAACTATAAGTATTAAAATAAATGTGAATTATTTAGTCGGTAAAACCAAAACCAGATAGCATTAAGTCAACCTTTATATCTATTTCTTCTTGTATAATAGAACAATATTCGTATAATTCCCTAACTTCAAAAGCTTTTAGCGTTTCTCTAAGGTCGTTAATAGTACCACCTCTTAACCATATTCTAAAAGCCTCTTCTTCTGGAAAGTTCTTCATAAACATAATAGGGTCAATTAAATGTTCGTACTCTTCATCTATTGGTATCATATCTTTATAGCTTTTTCAAAGTGCATTGTGTCGTAGTTTTTCTCTTTACCTAGATTAAGAAATCCGTACTTTTCAAAGATTCTAAACATCTCTTTATATTCAGTATTAGAAAACTTAGCCTTTTTAAATGGTGTTCTTAAACCGTTTCTTTCAGGGTCTAAATCAATCGCTATTCCCCAACTATGTCTTGACCAATCTGAACCGCCTCGCATTTTCCTAAAGTTGAAACACCCGCCAAATAAATCTATACCTAATTGTTGTATCTTAATTATACCGTACGCCTCTTGTAGTTCGTAGAATATATTTAAGAAATCAGCAGCAACAGATTTGTGACACCTCATTTTATTTACAACAATATCAGTATCCCAAGATAAACGCATTGGATAAGGTAATTGAATTGTAGCAAGATAATCAGGGTTTTCTTGTGGGTTTCCATATATACGCTTTAATTCACTTGTAGTGGCAAACCTATATTTAGGTTCGTCTACTATTGGATTGCTATCCAAAAACCATTTAATAAAAGGTGGTATGTATCTCATTTACCTATATTTTAATTTATCTTTCTTCAATAGACCAATCTGAATCTAATTCTAAAGTGCAATCACCTACACCTGTTTTATTTGTTACTTTCCAATATACAAAATCATTTTGATTTAATGTTACCCTAAATTTAGAGTTAAAGTAAGCAACATCACGACCTCCAGCCTGATTTGCAATTCTTCTTAATTGAGTATTTACAACCGTTTCAGAACCTCCACTATCTTTAATTAATGATATTAAATATTCTTCGTTTGCAGTTCCCTCTAAAATGAAATTAAACAACACCCCAAAATCTCTTGGTGTATTACCTAAGTGCCTTAATTTACCATCGCTTGGGGAATCAAAATGCTGTAGGTCTGTATTAACAAAAGAACCATTTAAAGTATATGCTGTATCAGTTAAAGCTATTGAAGTTAAAACCTCGGCTGATAGGTCTGAAATACCACCCACATAAGTATTAAACAATCCATTGTTTCCTTTCCACTCACAAGATAAATCACTTGCAGATATATTAGGTGTTAAATTAGCATCTTCTGAATCGTAAACCCCATCCCTGGTTAATTCCACTCCTTTTAATTGTAGTGTGCTTGGATTAGGAAAGTTAGCAGGAGAAAAATTTAATAAAGGTTGTAATGTTCCTAAATCACAATTAATATCACTTAAAAATCTGCTATTCATCTGAAAGGCTGTGCCTTCCTTAAATAAAGGTTCTGTCGTTGTATCGCTTAAACTACGTACTATACTTGTAGCTATTCTATAACCACCTCTCCAAAGACCATGCAAAGTTAAAGAAGGAGAACCGCCAAACCTACCAGTACCATTCTCTAATCCCTGTCTGTAGTTAAATATATCACCTAATGAAGTACAATTAATATAGTTTATCCTAACGAACTCAAAAGCATTAAATCCCGTATCATCATATAGCTCATATACCTTAGAATTTGTACCTGTCACCTCTATGAAGTAATCCAAACCTAATAGATTCCCAGAACCATTACCATCTCCACCTGTTGATGCAGATATAAACATAGTGTAGTTATTAGCAGAAGATGTTAGCCCAGATATGTCAAAAGAATAACCTTTTAATGTCATACCAGTAGCAGGTACTGTTATTTGAGTTGTACCTATATCTATAATACCATCAATAAAATATTCTTTAGTTGAGTCTATTACACCTCCTAAAGTAGTAGCTACGTTATCTTGGTTTACTATAACTCTTTTAAGAAAACCACCACTAGCGTCTGTATAAACACTTATAGCTACATTTTCCGTAACCTCACTTACTGTAATACTTACTATTTCTGCCATTATGTAGTTATATCTTTAAGGATTAATATTTGTCCTGCAATCCATGTTTTAACATCGCCATTAGTAAAAGTAAATTCTATATCATAATTAGCTACACCATAATAACGGCTAATCTTAAAAGTTTGTATGGTAAAACCGTTAGTACCATCTAATACTATACCATTACCTATTGATAGCTCTTTTAATAAATCACCTCCAGAACTTTGTATATGCATTTTTATTGCAACACCTGTTAAATCTATATCTACGCCATCTATTGTTATAGGCTTAAATGTTTTAGCAAGAAAAGTATCTCCTCTTGTTTCGTTTTCCCAATTATATGTAGCTGGTATACTCATTTTTATATTATTTAATTATAATTCAGTTTGTACCCCGTAAAGATACGTTCTTTCATTCTTTTTTACAATCCATTTAGCAAATCTACCTATACCCATATGTCCTTCTTTATTAATATAACGCTCAAAAAAGAATCTTACGGTTGGGCTTTTTAATGTTTCTCTATTATTTTCAGCCCATTCTTCACCAATATCACCCGAAACTTCTTGTGTCGTCTTTGCGAAATAATTACCAGGCTTATTGCCGTAAACCTCTTCATAGGCTTTATTAAACTTAACCATCCTAAAATCTTCAATAGCTTCATCATAAATTAAATACCATAACGGCAATTTAATATCATTTATATTATAGCTATCCATGCTTAAAGTTATAAGCACATTATTATAGGTGTTCATTAAATCATCATTTTCATCTCTTCGCTCGCTTAAAGAAGATTCTAATAAATCATTTAATGCTACTTCTGTTAAATATAAATGTCGATAATCTAAACTTTTATACGTTAGCAATCCAAAGCTAAATACTTGCGCTATACTCCTTGTATTTTTAACTATTAAAGCGTAAATTTTGCTTATTTGTATACCCAATTATTCTATTATTTAAACTCACTATATTTAAAAAAAGACACTACAAATAAAACTGTTGAAATATAAATTACTATCATTACTATTATTATTTACTATTCATCCACTTGTTTACAACCATTTTAACGCCTTCAATCGCTAACAACAAAGAAAGACAGCTAAGCATAACCCAACCATCGTTAGAATCAAGGTAAACAGGTTCTTTATTAATTACAGGTAATATAATCCTGTAAATCATATAAAACATAAGCGTAACCCATGCCATTAAACGAAGTGCTAACCTAATCCAATAGTTAATTGATTTTTCGCTTATAAACTCTTTTATCTCTCCCATATTTAATTATCTTTTAAAGTTTATATTTAGTTGTTCCCAAGTAAAAATATGGCGTTATTGTTGTGCCTATTCTAAATTTTTTTGGATTTATAGAAGTTGATGCCGTTAGTGTCCAACTACCATCTGGTACTTCTATGCCTGCTATCATCATATCAAAATCTTTTGCTAAATAGTTTAAATACATTTCAAGATTAGTATAACCCGCAGTATTAGTTACGTTTGTTAATCCATCAAATACCCAATTAAGTTTGGTGTCATTTCTATCCGTAGCAAGATTTTTATCTAATCCATGTAAATCTTCAAAAGCATCGCTCATACCATCGTCATCAGTATCAGTAGGATAAGTTCCACTAGCTAAAGTTGGTAAAGTTCCATCAGTAACATAAGTACCCGTTCTACCTACAAAATCAGATACCATAGATGCATCATGTGTATCTCTTTTGCTATCAAACCAAAAAGCACCTAAATATGGAAGTATATCTGTTTCTAAATCAGTAGCGTTTAAAAGTTGCCCATTTGCCGAAGTATAATCTGTTGCCACTAAAGCAGATGTTTCAATATAAGAGGTTAAGGCTGTTTGAATATTCCCAGGATCAAATTCATTTACATTACCATCTAAAAAAGCATAAGTGTTTGCTGCTGTACCCGTACCATCAGACTCCCCTCTTATCATTTCGTTAAACGTAGGTGTAACCCCATCAGAATCGGTTAATATGTTGTTCAAAGCTGTGAATCTTGCTCCCAAACTTGGACTAATTGGAGGAGACACATGTCCATGCATGATATTATTAATAGATTCAAACCCTATTAAGGAAGTTGGTATTGAATCGGGGTAGTTGTATCTTGGACTTCGTTGATTTGATAAAGCAAACATATTTCTAAGTAATGAAACACTATGCCCATCTTTAAATATTAATATATTTCTATCTACTTCTCCCAATATGGAATATTGAACCGTTGTATTATAACTTTCATTAGTATCTTTACCTGAAATCTCTATATTCATTTCGGTAGGGTCAGCCCATGAAAAAGAGCAATGGTCGATAAAATTATTAACATTATCTACTGCATTTGCATATATTCTTAATTGACTTCTTGCACCCGCAGTCCCTCTAAATCTTAAATGCCGCCATATAGTATTACCCGTTCTTAATTCATTGCCGCCCGTCGTGCTATAAACAGCAACACCATCTCCTGGTGCTGATTGCCCCGCAATAGTAACATCCCCATTTTCCGCAAACATTACCGTTTCATAGTCTATATTACCACCTACTTCAAAAATTATTGTTCTTGCACCGCTTTCTACATCATAACCTTGTTTAAAAGAACCCGAACCACTCGCATTCGTATTTGTAACCTTGTAAACAGTTCCACCCCTACCACCGCTTGCGTAACGACCAAAGCCATGAGCAATAGGCGATGCCTTTAATTCAGTTAAATTAATAGTTGGTAATGTAGGGTCTTGACTTATTACCAAGGTCGAAAATAAAAGTGTTATGTATATAAATATTCTCATAATTCTGTTATTGTAATAAGGTCAAATTGTGCTTTAAGACCTGCCCCCACATTAGTAGATGCGTAAAATCTCATTGTTACGGTTGTAGATGTAGCTTCGATTGTACCCGTAGCTTCTTCCCAAGTTGTAGAGTAAAAATATGTAGGAGAAGTAACCACACCTAACCACGATTTTATGGATGCTTGACCACCCGTTAGTTCTCTACCCCAAATAGAATAAGAGTAAACAGTACCTATAGTTGCTGTAAAAGTAAAAATAGCCCTATCATTTGAACCCTCTAAAGATGTTACCTCAATAACATTTGAACCACCACCAGGAGGAGTGTCTGTTGCTACCCATGAAACCGTAGTATCGGATTCGTTTGACCAACCCGAAGAACTTGCAACATCATCTGAACTTGCGGCATTGCCTAATGGATAGAGATTTGTTACAGGTACGTCAAATCTATAGGAATCAATTATTAATTGACCGTAAGAAAATGAACTTATAAATAGTATTAAAATAAATCTAATCATAGTAAACTTTTAGTATTAATTGCGCTCCAGTAGCTGATGTTGGTACGGCATCAATATCAAATAAAAATTTATCACCTCTTACAAACGTATAAGAAGAAAGAACAAAGTCTGTGGTTGCTGTATCACTACTAGGCTCGGTTGCATCTGTTGTTACATTAGTGGTTGCTATGTCAGCACCATTTTTATTAATATCTATATTTATCCCAGTAGCAGTTCCAGAAACATCCAAAAAAATCGCTATACCATCATTTGCAGGGCTTTCTATAGTTCCATCAGCAGGTGCAATCCACATACCATTCTTAGTTCCTGTTGTTAATGTAGTTGATAAATCACTTAATGCTACTTGTATATATTTATAATCTTTTGCATCCGTTGGTATTGCTAATCTACCTGCATCCGCAGCCCATCCCTCAATATTTGCAGTTGTTCCCGTTACAATATTAGTAATAGCACCCGCTCCAGTAAGCCCTGTTATATCTGAATCTACACCACCACCAGAACCTAACATATCAACACCACCATAGGTTAAAGTAGTAGGTGTTGCAACTATTGATTTATCTGTGCCTGTTGCAAAATCAAAGTTTAGATTTATAATATTATCATCCGTTCCATTATGTTCTCTAAATGTTACATTTTCTCCTATATATCCATTACCTTCAGCCGCCCCTACCACATTGCTTAATGTTTCAAACCAAGTTCTGCCGCTACTATCTTGCACTTCAATAGAACCACTTGCCCCACTTGATATTGTTCTAGTTGTTGAAGATGGTATAGCCTGATTTGCTTTTTCTAAACTTAGATTTTCAGCTAATGCACCCTCAACATCTGTAGCAGTATAATTGCCCCCTGCATCTGTTATAGTCACCTCTGTTGCTGTTTGAATTTCATTAGTAACACTTCCATCAACTTCAATAAAAGATTGCAATGCCGTATCTGCTAAATCTAAACTTGCATTAACACTTACATCTAAATCTAATTCGTCTACCGTTCCGTTTAGTATTTGAGTAGTTGTAATTTCACCAGTACCCACAACCGCCTCGTCTCTCACCTCTTGTATAGCTAATTGAGTAGTAATTGCGGCTATATCTCCATTAGGTGTAAAAGGTACTTCTGCGGCTGTTTGGTCGTCTGTTCCTATATCCTGTAAATCAAAAGTAAGACCTGATTGTGCATTTATGTATTTTAATTTATTACCATCCGATTGGTCATTAAATAATGTATTGGCATTTCCATTATTATCATTAAATTCAATAAAAGCATCTCCAGGTGTTGCATCGGGTCTTTGTAGCTGAATATTCCAAGCTGAAATTTCATTATTAGCACTAAAACTATCTACATTGGTTATAGATTGATTACCCGCATCACTACCACTTGTTAATACTTCTGAAAGTGTTGGTGTTGAACCACCAAAAGCAGTCCAAACGTCATCACTTCCTGATGTTTCATATTGGCTTGTAGTTACATTGTAAATTATCCAATTTTGACCTACAGGCACATCAAAAGTATCTCTTATAGCTGTAGTTACTTCACCCCTAAATTTAAGTGCATCAATTAAAGACCCACCTTGCCCGTAAGACAAAGCACCTACAAATAAAGATATTATTATAATTAATTTTTTCATATTACTTTATCACCGTTTATAACTATTTTACCTTCTCTATTCCTTATTAAAATGCCTTTGTCTGTGTATTCTATTTTAGGCATAGATTCTAAATTTACCTTATTCTTTTTGTATATTATTACATTTAATACCAAAAAAAATAATCCTATTATTATTTCTAAGTATATCATAATGCAGCAGTCGTTTCTATGAAGTTTAAGAACTTTGTGGAATCTCTTAAATCAGAAGGATATGTATCACAAACACCTATAGCCATGCCCATAATCATTAATTTATCCGTTCTGCTTATAAAAATTAATATATCTCCATCTTGTGCTATTCGACCAACACCACCTTCTTTATCTTTTCTAAATATTATAATTTCCGTATCTGATACAGTAGACCTTATTGGTAAATGAGGATTATTAAATAAAACAGATGCAGCCATTTTGTAAGAAGCCAAATCCCTTACAATATGTACGGTATCTGTACTTCTTGACTCTGTAGTCAAACCCGTTCTTTCGCTTAATTTCATGTATTAAAATTCAAATTGATATACTTGTGTATCTTCAAATGCAAATGGTTCTAAGTCTTCAAACTGATATAGCCCAGGCGTACTAGACGCTATGGGCATCCCAAAACCCACAATTTTACCACTAAACGTTAAGACGCCCCCCACTTCATTACCTTCACCTATCTCTGTTATGTATCCGTAACCAACATCGATAAATTTTAAATCAGCATCCTCTATCTTCCATTGTACTTGTTCCCTATTCCTTTTTATCAACTTTAATCTATCATAAGATAGTTTAGTTGAATCACCACTAACACCTGCCGTTAATATTTGAATTCCATCGAATGTAATAAAATAGCTTTGCTTAGTAGGTACTTCTGTTTTCCATCCGTTATTTTCTCTTGTGGTGGTTTCTATCGTTTCAGAAGATTCGCTAAGCGGGTTAGATGTTAGGCAGCCTATTGGCGTAAAGACTGTGTCTATAAGTATATAGAGTATTCTTTCATCACCTTGTATAAAACTTTCATTTGCCATTATAAATAAAATCTATTATAAATACAAAGATAATAAATTATATCTATCCTTTAATGGTAGGCTTGACAGTATTTCCATAATCAATCTCGTATTCATACTCTATATCAATTATTTCTTCCGTATAGCCTTGTAGGTTAGTTAGGGTTGTTATATTTGAGAGTGTATCATAAGAGTAATATGTAGGCATAAAATCACCTGTAACCCCGCTTATTTGTATTTTTGATAAGTAAGGTATATAACCGTAAACATCACCTGTAAATACCGTTTGAACGCCTGAATATAATCTTATTCTTTCTTCTGCTGTTAATTGTAATAAAGGCTTAGATTCTGCTACAAAATCCCTAGTCCAAAGGTTTGTTAGCGTTTCTCCATCTTCTTTATAAATACTACCTTCATAAATATTAGCTTCGTTATCACCGTTATAAACTTCTAATACATCATCTACCCTATTACTTTTACTTATTGTTCTTTGTACTGAATGAAATTCACCATTTATTGAATTATCTTTAGATGGATACACCTTAAAGCTCTTTATTAAGGCTAAATTAACGGTTGCCACATAATCTCTAGGTTGCATAATAGTAACAGATAAAGTACCATCACCATACATTGCAGGAGTATTAATAGTAAAGTTATTTTCTGTATCAACATTAGCTCTTACACCTGTTAAATATATTATTTCATCACCTGTTCCAGATGCAATCCATCCGTTCTCTACGTCCAAATAATAAACAGCTCCTCCCGTATTTAGATATATTTTTACAAGAAAGGAATCAACAAACTTCTTTAAAATAGTGTCTATTTCAATGGTTAAAAATGTTCCTGCTATTACATCTATGTTATCAGATAAAAGAATAGATAAAGGCGTGTCACCTGCATAAATATCATCTGCGCCCCTGTAGCTTTTAAACGATAAATAATTAGCACCCTCGTAGGCTGTAAAACTAACTAATGTATCATCTAAATAACTCCAGCCCTCAATAGTGCCAGGGTCACCTAAAGCACCAACTAGCCTCATTTTTTCATTAACAAATACACTACCTACTAAACCATACTTGTAGTTAATCTTGAAACCTGCTAAACTGTTTCTTCGTTCTTTCCTTTGGTTAGCGTTACAATGAAATAATGTAGCACCGTTTATTTGGCTTCCTATTTCAGTTAGCGTAGATATTGACCTAGTTTTCCTAAGCGTAGCGACACCTAAATAAGTGTATTCAAAGAAGGTAACTCCATCACTAGACCTAAGTATGTCAGAAGACTTAAATACCCACCATTCACCGTTCATTTGACAAATAGAGGCATTAAAGATATTTAGTATAGATTCTAAAACCTCTTTACAGTCCATTATAGTATCATCATCCTCTCTAAAAAATCTTTCGGTTATAATACGTAATTCAGTAAGTATATTTATATCACCGAAAACATCACTATCAACAAATCCATCGTATCTAAAATCTACATTGGTATTTATATTTAATTGTAAGCCTGTTCTTATTAAACAATTAGATATGATTTCTAACGGTGATTGTTTGCCTAAATATGGTAAGCCTGTTTCGTCAACATAGGAAAGGTTTTCTAAGTAACCTAGACCACCCGTAACAGATACATCCATTGCCCACCTATCATTAACCCAATCTTCGTATATTCCTTCGGGGCTAATAAAGCCGACAAATATAATTACAGCATCCCTATATAAAGTTGTTTTATATACCCTTTCGTTTTCAGTCGCTAAATCATCAAAATTAAGGTCAATAGAAGCGTCTAACCGCATAACCATACCACAACCCCTAATAGGTGTAAAATGGTTTTGAACGTCAGCATATTCTAATGTACAACGTCCATTTATTTCAGTAGATGCGCCTGCAAAAGAATCGCTTTCTATTTCACATCGATATTCGATATTCGTAGTATCAAAGTATTCAAAGAAATATTTTAAAGCCATTTATCCTAAACTTAAATTACCGCCTAATCTTGCGTTTGCTCCTAACGTTCTGTTAAGTACCCCTACTAATTTTTGTCCTTGTATTTCAAATACTACCGTACCGCCTGATGAGTTTGACGCTCCAAAGTTAGAACCGCTATTAGATATATTACCTCCTGTTCCTTGACCTGCTACGCTTGATGCTGAGCCGCTAAATCCAGTAACTCCAGCTGCACCACCACTTGCAGCCGATGAAAAAGCAGAACCTATTGCAGATATCGCTATACCTGCCGCTATTGCCGCTAATCCCGCACCTATCGCTACTGGTCCGCCTGCTAATATTGCTAAATCTAACTTACCTTTTAATACAGCTAAAGTTCCGTACTCAATAAGCAAACCACCCATTTTAGATAAGAAAGAACCTATACCCGCTATTATCGTTTGACCTATAGCAGCGAATACATTACCACCTTGTATTAAAGATTCACCAATAGCAGCACCTAGTTGTTTAAACGTATCAGATAAGCTGCCCTCAATAAGAATACCTAAGTTAGTGTCAAATTCAATCATGAATTTTTCTATCTCGGATAAATAAGCCTTTATAGGTTTTGCGCCGTCTTGCAATCCTTGATTTATTCCGCTACCTATCTTTAAACCAGCATCTAAGGCTTTTTGCTGTAATAAACCCTGTGCCTCTGGTGTAATTGCAAAAGCCTCTGCAAGAAAAGCATCACCAAATTTGTATTTACCAAATTCAGATTTTAACTTATCTGTGTCTATCTTTAGTTTGATTTCAGGCTCAACATCCACCTCTATGTTAGCCGTTAACCTAGCCGCTTCTGCTCCGATTGTTCCTAATTGACCTTGTAGCTTAGTTTGTTCTTCAAGTAAATTATTAACCTTTGAAACTTCTTCTGTATATCCTTTTGCGGCTGGATTAATTCCAAATAAATACGCTTGTTGAGTGCTTTTATTGAATTTATCCCTAGCTTTGCCTCTTTCCCTGTCGTTAGCCGCTATCTTAGAATTAATATCATCTAACTGTTGATTTACAGTTATTTCTTTTCTAGCGTTCTCTATTAATAGATTAGATACAGCAGTAGCTTTTGCTCTCTTTATTATAGATGTGGTTAACTTATCATAAGTACCTTGTAAAGTACCGTTTAATAACCCTTCATCTCTTACATCTTGAAAGTATGCAGGAAACTCTTTTCTAAGTTTCTTAATACCATCCTTTCTCTCTTCTTGCGAAAGGTTAGTATCTTCTATTTGATTTTTAAGCAACCTAAGTTTAACAAGTTCTTCTGCGGCTGAACGATTACCCTCTAATCTAGCCTTATTAACACCCGATAAAGATTCTCTATAATCATCTAATCCTTTAGCTAAATCCTTTTGTGCCTTTGCTAGTTTTTCGGTTGCCGTTAAAGATTTTCCTAATCCTTCGTTAGCAAAATATGTTAATGCAGACGTTACAACAGAAACCGCAAGTAATACACCTGCTGGTCCTGCTAAAGACGAAACCATTAACTTTAAAGCGTTCTTAGCCCCTCCAGCACTTGTAACTAGATATCCAAAATTACTAGTAAGTTGCTGAATGTTGTTAGCTACACCCTGTATTCCGAAAGGCGCATCTTGTATTACCCTAGAAAATTCAGTAACAGCAGGAACAGCATTTGCAGCTCCTTTGCCAACGGTCTTAAATCCTTTAGCTCCTTTCTTACCGCCTTTGTCGGCAACGTCGCCAAACTCATCTAATGACTTTTTAGCCCTCTTTAGATTATCTTCTAGGTCTTTTATATTTGCCGATAACTTTACTTCTAATTCAGTCATTTTCAGCTAATTTTCTTTTATATTCAGCCCTAGCATTTAAGAACGCTTGAGGCACTAATTTTGATGTTTGTGGTTTTACTTCTCCTATCTGCCAGAATTTATCTTTTCTAGGTGGTTTACCTTTAGCAAACGCATACTGCATACAATGTGCTTCGTAAGATATTTCCCTTGTCATCATCATATCAAATTCTCGTTTCTCCCTAAAACCAATCGAGCGAAGTACAAACTCCGCCCAACTCATATCTAAAACGTCTTGTAATGTCATGTTAAAATTCTTAACGGCAAATAGTATCACATCGTTATCAAAATCTAACTTTTTTTTTCACCCTCAACCGCCTTATTTTCGTTCTTTGGCAAATACTTTATAACGCTATTAATACATCTTTCAGTTACCGAAACCATGTTAGCGTCGTTCATTGGGTTATCAATTTCTTCTACCCAATCTTCAACAGTAAATAATTTAAAATCTATTGCACCACCTTTTCTAACTACATCATGATAATGACCATAGTAAAGAATTGCAGGTAATACGCTAAAAGGATTCTTAGAGATTAAGTCACCAAAGCCTATAATATCAACATCGTAATGCTTTAATATATCGCCTAGAAAACCTATACCAAATTTAAACCCTCGGAGTTTACCCCCTATTTGAAACTCGATGTAATTCATTTATTATGCGTTAGGGTCTGTAGCAGATATTGTGCCTCTACCTAATATTGTAAATGTAAAGTTTGCGTTTTCACCTGCATTAGCTGATAAGGATACACTTGTTAAGATACCTGTGCCATATTCAGCAACAGAACCGGATAAACCTGTGTCCATTTTCCAAGTCAATACGGTCTTTGCCCTCAATAACGCTTTCAACTTAGCGTGTGATTGCTTAGCGGTATCTACAGACTCATCAATATAAAGACCGTCGCCAGATATCTCATAAGAATAAGCTCCAGCCGTTTGCACAACGTTTCCTGGGTCGCATTTAGTTTGTACTTCTTCGTTTGCTACGCTTTCATCAATACTGTTTGATGTTAGACATGCAATAGGCTCATATGCTGTGGTATCATATATGCTAAGCAATACCGCATCGCCTTTAATAAAAGTTTCATTAGCCATTATAAATTTTATTTATTGTTATTACAAAGATAATAAATTTTATCTATCTAATTTACGGTTGTTTCCAATCGTAAAATCTTAGTATAAAATATTTCGCTTTTAGTTTCTTCTACTATTTCGTTATCAATAGTTAGGTCATCTAAGTTAACTTTAAAACCTGTTATTGCAGGTAAACTAAATTCATCTAGTTCAACCAACACTTCATTAACCAAGTTGTCTAAGAATACTCTTGTACCTTCGTTTTTAGGTCTTCTAACGATAATTTGTATTTCTGTTGAGTTAATCCATCCCCTACCACATTTAGTTCTATTAGGTTGGTTTAATTGAGTGCTAATTAAAAAGTATTGTTCTGGGTCGTTTGCCGTTACTCTTGAATCATAACACTTAACTACGATACCATCAACCTCTGCGTTGTGGATTCTATCATATATCTCTTTACGGATATACTTATCAGGGTTCATTGTATTCATATCTTACCGAATGTATCTTTAATTAACTTCTCTAAATCCTTTATCAGTCTAGGTCTTTGTGCAAAATAAGCAGGAAATAGAAAAGGTTGTTTTCTCATTTTTCTTGTACCGTATTCTAAGTAAATAGCGTATGGTGCTAAACCTGTTGAATTTGCGTATATCTTAAACTCTAATTTACCTATCTTAATACTCTTTATACTTTGTTGTAGCTTTCCTGTATCTACAGGCGCACGTTGTTTAGCTCCTGATTCTATTTCTCTTGCGTTAGCCTCTAAGATAATAGAAACTTTATCATCCATCTCTGGAGGTATCTTCTCCAAAGTGGCAATTAGTTTCTTTAATCCTTTTACGGTTTCGCTCATTATGATGAACTTGCTATAATTGTAATTTCTTCGTTAACTAGGTCTTTATTGAATATTCTAGTAGGATAAAATTTAACCCCATTATACACAAAATAAATTGCATTTGCAAAATAATCTATATCATCTCGCCACCTAGTTTTTATAGTTACCGCTTGTTGTGTAATATCTAAGCCGTAGTTAAGTAGTTTATCAGTAGGTATTGTAGCAATATTAGACCAGGAACTACCTAATAGTGTTGGTGTATTTGTATTACCCCCAAAACCATCAGTAGTAGCTGTATTTTGCCATACCTCAACCTTAACTAAGTATTTGCGCCTCATATTATAAATCTTCTATTGATGTTGATAATATCATCTACAGCATTAGGTATATTAGTCCTTGTACCCTCATTAAAGAAGTGGTCTATTAACATATAGGCAGCTTCTAACAAATCTTCATCAGGTGTGATACTACCAACGTTTAAAGTTAGTGTTTCTGCATCTATATTAGAATCGCTGTAAATAGAATAAGTGCCTTTGTTTACCCTTGTAACCGTAGCGTCTAATGCAGCATCTAATGTATTAATTGGGCTATCATAAACATAAACACAACTATTTTCATCTAAGTCATAGATTTTATCCCTAACATCAAATAAAATATTAGTGCTTTTCTCAACATACTTTAAAGCACTTGATATCATGCGAGTTATTTCAGCATCTCTAGAAGTATCATCTATACCAAGATAATCTTTAGCATCCCATAATGAAATTGTGTCTGTATATGCCATCTTTTATTTATCTTCTAAGTTCTTAGGTTTACCGTTCTTAGTTTGTTTCTTTATAGTCTTTGTTTTAGGTTGTTTAACTTCTGCTTCAACCAATCTTTTAGGCGCATCTTTAGGAGCATCAGAACCCGCTACAATAAACTCACCTTTCCAATAAAAATTTACTTTTGCTTTCGCCATTGTATTTAATTTAAAAAGCCCCGCCCAAACGGACAGGGCTAATTGTTTTTAATCTATTTTAATACTTATACAGCATCAGTATCACCGATAATTAAAGAACCTGGTTGCTTAACAGCTAAACCAACTTGTGCTTCGATACGTGCAACAATCTCATTCTTACTGAATCTCTCTTGGTCGCTAAACTCTAAAGAAAGACCTTCTGTAACAACTTTTTCAATCATTGACCAGTCACCTACATAATATTTAGTAGCGGCAACCCAATCAGCTTTGAATACTGGAATACCTAAACACCTCATTGAACCGTTTTCGTAAGACCATCCGAAAGGAAGACCGTAACCAGCACCAGTAGATTTTTCAGTATTTAGTATTGTGTACCAATCAGCTTTATTGATAACGATACCGTTAGCAGAATACTTAGCAACATCTAAAGCAGCAACATCTGCCATAATCAATTCAGCGATGTTATCAAAACTAGCGATAACGTTACTTGATACGGTAGCAGCCGCAGCTAATACAGTATTAAATGCAGCGTTTTCAGTAGCAAAGTATTTCTTTCTTAATGCCTCTGGCAAGAAAGATTGAAGATATTGTAAGTTGTTTCGCATTTTCTTAGAGTAGATTGTGCGCCCTGCAATGAAGTCTGTCGTTAAATCTATGTGAGAAAAATTGAAATCTACTAAAGCTTTATCAGAACCTTCTGTTTGAGTAGCTACGCCACCTTCTCCAGCTGTTTCTCTGATATAAGTATAAGTACCACCATCGATAACTACCGAAGGTATAAGGTCAGCAACATTAATGCTATCACCAGGTAATGTAATTACGTTTCTATTGTAATCTCTAATATAATCACCAGTAACATGGTCACCTGTGGTTAACATATTAGCAACCGCTTTCATTTCGGTCTTATCGAAATTAGCAGAACGCCCTTTAGTTACGCTACCAATTTTATCTAAGTTGCCTTCAATAAAAGATTTCATATTAGCAGAATACCCTTTAGCATCCTTAACTTCACCTGATTTCTTTTCGTTTAGTTTTGCGCTAAACTCATTGAATTTTACAGTAAGAGCTTCTTCAGCACCTTTAACCTGTTCAGCTACTAGAGCTTTTACTTCTTTGCTAGAATTGCTTAGCTCATTGCTAAACTCATTCTTTAACGTTTCCAATGACTTCTCAATCATTTCTTTATTTTCGCTCTTTACGCTAGTTTCCAACGCAATTAGAGCCTCTTTAAATTCACTCATCTTTTTATTTATTTTTTAAATAGTTAATTATTGCTTTCGCTTCGTCGGTCATCGGCTCTTGATGAGTGACTATTGTCGGCTCGGTGAGTGATTTAATACCTAATTCGTAAGACTTTCGTTGTAATTGTTTTAATGCTATTTCTAATAAACTAAAGGTTTCATCGGTATAACTACCGTTTCTAATAGCTTTATAGATTAGCTTTATTTCATCATCTATTTCCTTTATAGTAGACTTAAACCCTGTAAAAGGTGTATCACTGTTAGCCCCTAATGTAACTACAGAACCTTCATATAATTTAATCTCTTTAATGTATCTTATTTGCTCTTCCTTATTATAGTCAGACTTGATAGTTTGGAAACCTACACTATGCTCTTTCAGTACCCCCGCTTCATATAGTTTCATTACATCGTTACCGTAAGACGTATCAGGTAAAGGCATGGATTCAAAGTATAAACCCTTCTCATCTTCTTGCAATACGTTAAACTTAGTTAACGGTTGTTGCCAGTTATGTTGATTAAGGAAAAATATCTGATTCTTTCTTTCGGTTACAGATTTGTTATAAGCACCCTTCATGATAATATCTCCATCATGGTCTTTATTACCAAACGAAGATAAGTACCCTGTTATAATGCGTCCTTTAGTGTCAATATCCTTAACACTACCTGTAAAATCCTTTATTTCTAATAAGTCCATATAGATAATATCTATTATAATAACAAAGATAATAAATAATATTTATAGTTTAACTATATAAATACCAAATCACCGTTTTCATCTCTTTTAGGTACTAATGCCGTTGTGCATCTGCAATTTATAACAGCTCCTGCTGGTGCTTTAGTATCACCAGGAAAACGAAGGAAAGCGTTACCATCTTGAAACAATCCGTTTGATGGTACTTTAACACCGTTAAGCTCCCAATGGTCATACTTATCATCGGGTCTTCTACGTGTTCTTGAATCCATTGCACTAATCCAAACCTTATCTAAACCAACCCCAGAAGATTCACCCGCTTTTATTGCGCCATAGTTAGCCGCTGCCGTTGTTTCGGTTCGTGCTATTCTTAACGCCTGCCACCTATAGAAGTTTCTACTATTGATTAGCTTTTGCATATTACGTGCAATCTCTCTAATATCTTTGCCCTCCGTTATTCCTTTTTGTATCTCTTCTATTAGATACCCAACCATACTTTGTCTAACAGATGTAATCTTTAAGCCCAGACTATCACCTACAAACATCTTTATAAAATCCCTATATGCTTCAATGAATGAGTCTGGCAGAAATGCTTTAGATTCTTTATTAATACCGTTACCCACCCTTTTACCATGTAAAGAGCCTATTGTAAAGTATATATCAAAGAAAGCCTTTTGTATCTCTACATCGTTTATATTAAACTCAATCAACATTTGATAGTTGCCTTTGTCTAATTGCTCCCAAGGTACACGATTAGCTGAATCCCTTAAAGAACGTATAAAGACTGTATAAGCCTTTTTTTCATATCCCTTATGTAATCTTAACCAAGTACTTCTATATTTGCGTAGATTCATTTATATTAAAGTCTTGCATTAATGCTTCGCCTAATGGTATAATATCATCTTTAACTGTATGCACATCCATATTAGGGTCGCTACTTATTGGGTAACTTATAGCAGCCCTATATTCGTTTAGATTGATAGCACCATCAGCCCTAGCAATAGACAGCCAAGAAACCATAGAGGCAACATCAATCTGCATTTCAGACAATTCACTATAATCGTGTTCGTAAACAGTACCTTCATAACCCTTGAACATTGGTAAGAATTGTTCGGTCATCATATCCTCCCACATCTTTAACGTAGGCATGACAGTATTTACTAAAACCCTTCTTTCAGCGTTCTGTATGTTGTCATACTTTGCGCCCTGGTCGTTATTAAGTAATTTATTATCCCAACCTAAAACGTTACATATTTGTTTTTCATCAAACATTAAGTAATCGAACGGCTTTAGTTCGTCTGTAGTAAGTGAAATCCTAGTGAAGTTTAATTCAGCAGATGCACCAGCTATTTGTCCTAAAGCACTACTATCTGCTCTCATTTCGTTTAACCTATCCTTAACACCTTTAGCTTGGTCAGGGTTTAACGGAACGCCTTTACCTGTTATAAAGCCAAATGCACCACTATTTAATAGAGTTCTATTATTGTTGTCTATTGCTTCATTTGAACTCTGTATATTTCTTAATGCAGCTTGTAACGGACTCATACCGTAAAGATGCTCACCATTAGTGCCGTAATTAGGATTTGGCAATTTAAGGTGTATTACTTCATCAGCTCCAAACTCTATAAACTGATTACCCTCCGTTAATAGATAATGGCTAACAGGGCTTTCCATACCCATTACATTAGAACCAGACTTTAATACTATATTCATTAAATGAGAAGGTAATACATAAACCTGCATAGGCTCATTACTAAATTCACCCTTTAAACAATAAAGATAAAAGTTACCCGTTGTAAATAAGAATGTTTCGTATAACGCTTTTATATCTGCCCATGACTGCAACGGATTAGGTCGATTCATAGGAAAGTCATATATCTTCTCTTCAAAGGCTTTAGATTCATAGATAGACCTCTTTAACACTAATTGCGGGTGTGTTGCTCCTTTTAACTCATTAGCCCTTTTCATAGAACGTTCATCAGCAACCTTCTTAATGTAGAAAGGAACTGATTTAGCTTTATCCGAAATAGACTTTATTACCGAGTAAACAACAGGGTTGTAGTTGTATCCTTTCTCGATATAAGTTGTTGAATTATCATCGTAAATCGCTAATGGTATCCCCGTTAAACCATAAAAAGCTTGTGAAAACTTATTATAGGTCTTTCTTGTAGGGTCGATAAATTGAGCAATCGTACGCCTTAAACTGTTTTTTGGCATTATAAATAAAATTTATATATTATACAAATTTAATAAATTAAAACTATACTAAAAGAAAAACATTGCAGGTTGGTTCAATAACCTGTTTATTGATTGGGCTAAAGCATCCGCTAAATCATCATGTTCATTATTAGGAAACAATAAAATACCTTGCTTTGCATCGTTATATAATTTATTTAGTATTGATTCTCTACAGTAAATCATTCCTGATTCTGCAAATGGAGTAGCTAACATTGCTCTAGCAACCTTATCACCACCATCTACTTTAACCTCTATTGCTGGAATACCTTGATTTGTTAATGTTTGTTTTGCACTCTTACCAGACGCCTTACCTTCAATATAATGCGGATTAGCCTTAGACTTCATATATGGTATTAACTTAGGAAATTCTAACCAATCAAAACCAATATCATCGATATACATTTTATTATCATACATTCCAGCCGTTACATAAGCACTTGCAGAATTAGTTTGTTTCTCTGTATATGCTAAATCCCAATCACTACCATAAGACCCTAACAACTTAGGAAAGTCAGAATCAGGAACAGGAATTATCCATTTTTTCCATATACCACCATCTAAAGGAGCTGGTCTTTGTAATATTTGACCAGCATAACCATAAGAACCTAAATCAATAGCTAAATCTTTTAAATCCGTTCTACCTAATCTCACAACATCTAACAACCCGTCAATATAGTTATCTTTTAAATAAGCAGGCGCTATGTTATCAGATAATTCACCAGGTAGGCAAATGTGGCTTATTCTTTTACCCTTCTTAGATAGCCAATTACCAGTGCAGTCATTAACGTGTAGTCTTTGCATTACTAATATAGTTGGTGTAACACTTTTGCTAACCTTTCTTGTTGAAAGAGTTGTATCCATAAAACTATTTGCTGTAAGCCTATCGGCTTCACTACTAGCACCTTTTGGATTTAACGGGTCATCAACTACAATTAAATGAGCATGAAATCCCGTAACTGTTCCTGTTACCGATGTAGCATATCTTTCACCTCCATGATTATTTTTGTAATGCGTCTTATTGTCTTGGTCTGATTTAATTGCTAAGTCAGGGAAATATGCTTTGTATTTATCGCTTCTTATTATATCCCTTGACTTAATTGCATGGTCAGTAGATAATGATGCAGAATAAGACGCCGATAACGTTCTAATAGATGGGTCGATTGTCCATGCCCAAGCGGGTAACATAACCGTTACAATAGTACTCTTAGAGGTTCCTGGTGGTATATTGATAATTAAATCATAATCCTTAGCCTTTCTATACTTTACATTCTCAACTATCTTTTGTAACTCTTTACATAAATACTCTATATGCCAATTATAAACAGGTTCATCTGGAATAATTACAGACCAAAACTCTTGCATAAAGTGAAAGAAATCCCTTTTACATAGTTCAGCATTTGCTTTATTTATATTAAGATTTAAGTTTTGCAATCTCGGATAGTGCTTTAGTGCTTAATTTAGAGTAATCAATATCTTCATCTTCGCTACCTTCTATCTGGACAATCTCTTTAGGTTTACCAAAAACATACTCTTGTAATAACTTTAAATGTGGAAATGAAGACATAGATTCTTTTGCTATATGCTCATAGTAATCCTCTACACTTCCATATATTTTAGTGATAGCATCTAAACCCAAACGTCTTACTTGCTCCTCTTTTGCCTTAGACTTTCTACCAGCTCCTTCTCTAGCTCCTCCATGTTCAGCCATAACTTGAAATACTCTTGTTTATTCAAAGATACAAATAATAGATAAATCTTATTGCATTATATTAAAAAATAGTTTATCTTTATAATCTAAATAAGATATTTTTTCTGTTCATAGTTTGTTTTAGTTTTTGATTAATTAAAGAGGGGTTGTTGGTTTCCCCTCTTTTTTTGTGTCTTATAATTAAAAAAGCCACCCTTTTACAGATGGCTTAAAACAGATTAGACTCCTCCTTTCTTTAATTCAATACTAAGATAGTTAATTTAATAATTCAATTATAGCTAGAATAGGAATACTCGCAAGAGTTAATAATTGAACTGTAATAATCGCTTTTAATTTTGTTTGTGTTTTCATCTTATTTGGTTTTATATTATCGAATATAGTAATTTTATTGGATATTAACTAATTTACTGTAAACAAATTCTAAAGCTTTTATCAAAGCCTTGTTTATTGTCGTGGTTGTGTGTTTAAACTCACCAGGATTAATTTTCTTTTGGTATATGATGTTTCTATTATCTTCTATGATTACAGCCCATTGATGAGCCTTATTGAATTCAGGATATACTTTAATATCATTATCAAAGGCTTTCTTCATCATATCAGAAATAGTTATTTCATTCTTCATCTTCATCTTTCCATTTGTTCATTTGTCTTTTAGCTAATATCATTAATGCTACGAAACATAATAATACTATTACTTCACTTGTGTTTGGGTCTGGTGTCATAGTTTACTATTTAAGTATTAATATTAAGTTTGATAACAGTCGCTAAAAAATCATTAAAACGATTCTTAGCTTAGTGTTAACTACAATACTATCTTTACGTCAATAATACCGTATTCATCCATTACCCTCTTGCAATTGTCACAGCAGTAAGAATGCCCTATTAATATAAGCGTTCCACCCTTTGCATTTTCTCCTGCTTTTAAACAAGCGTCTACTTCTGCATGGTGCTTTTGCTTGCATACGCTTTTACATAGCTCGTAACCTACACCAGTTTCCATTCCTTTACGTGGGCATTCTTTTACATCAGTGTGTATTTCATTACTACCCATTGCTACAAATTGCCCATCCTTCATTATAATTGCAATCGTAGTATGTTTTTTACATTGTATCATATTCTCGTTTTAAATCCGTACAGTAGTTAACACTGTATATATTGCATTCGTGCCTCACGCACCATATACTAAACGTTAGCACACATTAAAACGATGTGCTAACACCGTGTATAAATAATAAATAAAAAGCCATTGCGCTTTTGTTCTCACTCATACGGTTAAAATAATTGTGTTTGTTTAACATTGCTTTTTTCTTCAATTCCTAAAACTCTATTCAATATAATTTGCCCTATTTCTGGCTCAACACAGTTGTTTAATAGTTGTCTTTTATCACCATCATAATTATGAAAGTTTATTATTTCAAAACCTCTATCTTTCATCTTTTTAGCTAAAGTATTTCCTTTGTCGTTGTTTACTTTAGAACCAATATTAATATTTGGTATTTTAAAGTTTGCCCAAAAGCAATGCCTACCACTTATTTGTGGTGGTATTAATGGAGTATAATAAGGCGTTACATTTTCAATAACATATTTACCTTTAAAAAACGTATCTAATAAAATTATTTCCTCGTAGAGCTTCATACTTGGGAATTGATATTCTTCACCTCTTGAACGTCCAGAGAAATTTAATCTACTATGAGTTTGACAAGGTGGCGATGACCAAATAAAATCGTAATCCATAAAATTTAACCTTAAATATTCGTGTGCATCTGCAACAATTACCGTGTCATTTTGGTATAAGTCTTTGTAAATAGATGCAATACTTTCATTGTATTCTACTGCTGTAATTTCGTGTTCATTTCCCCAAAATTTACGATTTCCACCAATTCCAGCATATAAGTTTAATATTTTCATTCTTTTTATGTTTTATTTGGCTTTTGCAAAGCTATTTCCCTTTCTTTTTTTATTTACTATCCATACACGAATACGTTAGCAAACATTAGATAATTCTTTCTAAATGCTTTGGACTAAATTCATTAATCGCCCCGTTAACCATTACTTTCATATTATCAGCAACTTCTTCGTATTTTAATTCATTATATTGCTTTAAAGATTCGTTTTCTTTTATACACGCCTCCATATCTGCAAGGTTTAACTTGTCTGTTACTTCTGTTACTATTGTCCGTAAATCTTTAGACAGTAGTTTGTTTAGTTCTTTTTGCGGTATGGTATCCATAGCTGTTGATTTATAGTAAGTTACAAATTCCCCATATAAATATATATATAATTTTCCGAATAATTGGTTATCTATAATAGATTTCTTTTGCTTATTCTCTACAAAGTCTACTATTGCGTTAAAAGAATCTATATCTTCTTGGTTAGGTTGAAATGGTTTACCCGTTCCTAACCTCCACCCTATACGCCTTAATCCTTTTTCTACTGTCATAATTATATTAGTTTTGGGTTACCTGTTAAACCTATTTCGTCGTCACTTACAAATGGTAGCCAGTTATCATCTACCCTAATGGTAAACTCATCAAACTTCTTACCACCTCTTATTCTTTTACATCTTACACTAGAGAAGTCACCTTCATCTTTACATATTGCTACCATTTCAGACTTTTGCGCTAAGATAGTTCCAAAATGTCCCCTACCCTTATCACTTCCTGGATTAAGATGTAATACTCCTGTAATATGCGATTTACTAACTGCTGAATATTTCATTAATTTTCTTGTAAAGTCATCGCTTTCAGTTAAGCTGTTAAAGTCATCGACACAATCAACATAACCATCTATACAGGTTATCCCTAATTTATTTCTAAACTCACTTTCCATGAATAGCCATTCTAAATAGCCTCTAATCTCTTTCTTTGACTTATCCCTTAACCCAAGATATAAATAGTTATCAGGTACAGCACCGACCATTTCAGGTATTCTAATTGCGTTCAACCAGCAATCGTATGGGGCTTGTTCTGTATCTAAATCTATTATGTATTTATCTTGTAGGTTATGCCCTTTTATATCTTCCGAAAAGTTGTTAGCGTTACCACCTATTGAACAGGCAATTATTAAAGACCTTAGAAAAGACTTTCTACTTTTCTCTTCTCCCATTATAACGCTTATGTTACCCATAGATGCAAATTTACGCGGATAACGAACGCCTTTGTATTCTCTATCATCTAATCCTATGCTAATAGCTAATGGTGGTCTAGGTGGTTCTACGTCTATGTGAATCCTAGCAGCTTTGTGCATTTGAAGATAATCTATAACCTCTTCTTCTTTTTCAAAGTTTGCAGGGTCTATTTTTAGTTTTGATAGTTTCATTTGGTTTTATTGGTGTTTTTAAGTTGCTTTACAAAAGCAATCAGTTTCAAATTCAAATAAATCACATTGTTGTTTATCTAATTCATGTAAATCGTGTGCTTTAGTAAATGGTTGTTCTGCCATTTTTACAAGTTGCTCAATACTTACATTTGTTCTTAAATCAAATCTAGGTATTGCTTCGCTACTAAATTCAGTTTCCATATTAAGCCACCATTCAGCAATCTCTGGTCGTTCTTTAATTATTGTTAAACGCTTTTTTAAAGACTTCTTAAAACATAAATCACAATTACCCTCATAATCCTTTAATTGTAAATCAAAATCTTGTCTATCCCACCAATCACGTATAAATTTATTATCTACTTTTAAATCATAAATTAAAGGATAAATTATATTTTGTTCTTTTGCGGTATTGCTTTCTCTGTGTCTTTCGTCCCAACGAATACCCATAGCAGTAAAAACTTCATCATACCCCAAATATTTTACAAACTTTTCTATCGGTCTTTGCTTTAATTCTCTTGTGCAATTAGATGCCATATTATTAGGTAGAGGATATTTATTTAACATATCTTCAAAAGGTTTTCCATTTCTACTTGCTGTTTTATAATCAACTATCTTAAAAGTAGTTCCAACCCCTTTTTCATCTTGCACGTTAGCCTCAAGCCAAACAATATTTAAACCCCATTCTTTATCACATTTATTTATAAAGTCTAAAGTTTCTGGTAATTCTTTTCCTGTATTTGCAAATATGTAAACCTTTTCAAAATCTTTATACTTTGGGTGTTCTTGCAACATTCTTCCCATAAAAGCAGATGTTCGACCACCACTAAATGTACATACTAATAATTTATTTTTCATCTTTTTACATTTTCGTTTTCTAGCATTATACTTTCAGTAGGTGTTGTTATAGTCACCCTGTATTGTGTTAAAGCTATCATCAACTCATTAGCTAACCTTATAGCGTTTTCTTTTATTAACTCTTCTTCTTTCGGAAATCTTGGGTATTGTATAAACCCTACTATTGCACCTTTTTCATTTCCGTTAGTATATATAAAATCCGTTGGGGTTACGGTAACGCAACCACCAATGCGGTCAACGTGCCTTTTACAAATTGATTTAACTAAATTTATATTTTGTGTACCTCCTTCTAGATAAGTTTTTTTAAGACCTACCCATATTTGAATATTATAACTTTTTAATGTTTTCATGTTGTTTGTTTTTTAGTTCCGTAAAGTTTATAATCCTTTGATTTTTCAGCAGCGTAATAAACATCTATCTTCTCTAAAAAGTGTTTAGGTCTAAGTAGCATACTACCAAAAGTAATATTTTCCTGTTTAAAAAGTCCATACATCGCTGTATTTATTTCTTCTTTAGAAAAGTCTTTTAAAGCCCTTGTAAGGTCAGCAGACTCCATTGTATTAAGTTTGTTTATGTGTGTAGGTTGTTTAAGATAGTACTCTCTACACTTTGCCCAGTTGTCAAGAAATACTTGTTCAGGGTATTTATTTGATTCAATAGGCAAAATTTCTTTTTTATTAATAATGGTTTCTTGGTTTATTGGTTTAGTTATACTTACAGTGCCTCGGGTCTGCTTTACATCGTGCTTTATGAATGCTTTATCTAGTGCTTTGCCACGTGCTATGCCGTTTTTTGTTGTAGCACTTATTGAAATTATGTTTGCAGAATATTGATTTTTACTTCTTTCTATGAACTCAATAAATCCCCAATCAGATAATTGATTTAGTGCTTTTCCATAAGTTTGGTAATTTTTTACACCTATAGCGTCCATTGTCATTTGCGAAGGAAAACCAAATTTTTCTTTACCACCTAATCTATTTTGATGCTCCAAAGCAAAAAAGAATATAGCTGAATGTATAGGCTTAACCTTCTCTGGATTATCAAAAGACCAATTAAACCAATTTCGACTAAGTTCATAACTATTCATATAATATAAGTTTAATTAAAAAAGCCCTATAAATCCACTGGTGCGAACAGTTTCATTATAGAGCTTTTACTTTATTTTTTAGCGTTACAAAACATCGCACTTGTAACTAAAGCAAATTTAGTAAATTAATTGATATCTTTTACATTTATACTGTAAATTTTTCAATATACTCTATAAATTCTGGCATACGTTCCTTTGGTATCTTATCGAAGAAGTAATCTTTAAATATATACTTTTCCTTCATAAAAAACCGCCTTAATATATTTTCTTTATCAAAGTCAAAATCTGAATCGTTACTTAATGCCTTGTCTTTAGCAACGTTAATATACCGCCATACCGTATTAGGATGCCTTCCTATGTGTTCCGAAATCGCTGGTGGTGTTCCTATACTAAGATTGTCGCATAGATAACTAAACATACTAACCACATCACCTACAACCCAATGATTTAATCTTTGGTTTTCTACTATATCTTTTTTAGATACGTTGTAATATTCACAGATTATATGAATTAATACTTCTCTTTGGTTTTTGTTTGTTTCTTCCATGCTATTGATTTAGTACTTTGTTAATAATTCCCTCTATTGCTTTTGGGTTCTTTTTATACGCTACTTGCATATTAGCTAAAAGCATAAATTCTGTAAATCCACCTTGTACCATAAAATCGATATAAGATTGCAAATTACTACTAACTTGGTGAGTTACTTCTTCCGCTTCATTGAATACAACGTCAAATTCCTTGTTTTCAGCCTTTATAAGCTCTTTAATCGCTAAATTGGTATACTTCTTTAGGTTGTGTTTATAAAGTGCGGGAAATGTCTTTATTTGTTCATTGTAATGTAATGCTAATTGGTTGCATATTATACTAGCGGATAAATTTTCAATAAGTTTTTCTTGTATTTTCATAGTTTTAATTTTATTGTTACACGAATGTATAACAAATATTTATCTTTCGCAAAACAAAAGTAATTTAATTTATAAAGGGTAGTAATTCAAATATTATAAACTCTTTACCTTTTGCTACATCCACCTTTTCAATTTCACCTCTGTAAATCCTACTATCATTAAACCCGTATTTTTTTTGTAGTATATCCTGAAACGGTTTAATAGGATTATCCCAATCTGCATTTTTAGAACTTAATCCAAATGTTGCTTTTAATAGAAGTTTACCTTCCGGTATCTTTATATTCTTTAATTTAAGTAATAATTCTTTTTCAAACGCTTTGTAAATTGGTGTTTTAAATCTTTTACCCTGCCAACATTGATTAACAGATACTGGTTTAATCCTCACAATATGCTTCATACTTTTCTATTTGTTCTTTAAACCAACTATAATCAAATTTAACACCGTTTACTTCAAGAAAATACATATGAGTTCGAAGTAAATAATATGTTTTACTTTTTATCTCACCTAATTGCTTATGTAATGGTCTAGTTAATAACATTAGATTTTCAATTCTATCCTCTCGATTAACTATGTGGTGAATATCTACACCCCTTTGTCCGCTTATTTCGCAAGGCATGAAATCCGTTTCATCATATCCCATCGCTTTAATGTATAAAATTGTGTGTTTCTTCATATTATTATATTAAAAACCCCTAAATTAATAGGGGTCTTAATTAGTTTAATTTAGAATGGCAAATCGTCCGCACTTTCGTTTAATTCTCCAGCTGATTCAAATATGGGAACAGGTGGAACTTCTCCAGAAGATTCAACTTTCTTAATAAGCCAAGCACTTAAACTTGTGAAATATTTATCGTTCCATTCGTTCGTGTTTATATTAAAACTAACGCTAACTAAATCACCAACCTTATTAAATTTAGTTAGGTTTTCAACCTTCTCTTCACCAAATACTTCAAAACAAAATATTTGTTCTTTACCCTCGTAACCATCATTATTTGAAACTATAAATTCTTGTTTCTTCCATTCCTTACCCGCTTTTGATGTTCCGCTTAATGCTGGTAATAATGTCTTTAATTTACCTGTAATACTTAATTCACTCATATTTATTTATTTAATTGTTTAAATTCTTGTTTTAACTTTTCTAAATATAAAGCCATGTCTAATGCTTCTTCCTGTGCGTGTTGTAACCATTCTATTACAGTTAAATCTTCTCTATTTAGATTTACTCCATACTTTTTAGTGCCTGCATCAGAACGGCTTAAAATAGAATTAACCACTCCTTGCACTACTTTATCTTCTAAGTTTAGTTTCATATTTAATTAATTAATGTTTCTATTTGTTCTTTACTTGGGAATTGTATAACTATTCCCCTTTCACCAAAAAACTTAGCTAATACATCTACCACTTCGTTAATTTGCTCGGTGTTTAATTTAGTAGTGCTTTCTATATCGAATAACGCTTTTTGTATTGGTTTCCATACATGCTCTTTAACTAAATGCGGATTGTGTCTAGTGCTTATGATTTGACCTTTTAACCCTATGTGCTGAAATTCAACACCCATTTCATTTAGTTGATTAGCTATGATTGTAAACAGAAGATGCAAAGCAGAATTTTGTCTAGTTGTTCTAGTATTTTTCTTTTCTACTAAATTAATAGTTTTACCAGTCTTAACAAAATGATTAAACTTTTCTTTTGCTTTTTCTGCTTCGATTTCGTTCTGTAGGTTGAAAATCATCTTTTAGAATCTATATACTTATACAAAGCTTTTTCATCTGCTTTTTTCTTTTTACGCATTTCAAGATATACCTTATCTTCTTTTAAGTGGTCTGTATTAGGTAGTGTTTTAATATCTATTATTGCATCACCTAAAAGCCTTCTTAGTTCGTTTCTTACATTATGCTCTACCAGGTCGTTATCTTCAAACTTTATAGTTAGGTTTATTGTTCTCATTACTTTAGGTTTTTATATTCGCCGTAAGAAAACCTAACAACGTTTAAATTATCTTTACAGGCTAGGTAGTTTAGTTTACCTTCTGTAAATTGGCTAAACCATTTCCACTCTTTTAATTTAAAGTTCCATGTGGGTTTGTTTGTTGACTTATCAAATTCTACATCAGTTAGTTTTACTTGAATAATTGGGTAGTCATATAATTCAATACCGATACCTAAATTAAAACAAGCCCTTTTAAAACTATCACTAGCTAATCCCTTTTGAGCCTCTGCATTACTTTCTGTTCCAGTATCTTCTTTCTTCACCCAATGCTTATTAGCTTCATCCCAAATAGATACAGTACAATTTTTATTATCTCTTGAATGTTCCCTTTGCCACCCTAGAATACCGCAAACTTCGTTTAACCTATTCATATCAACCCTAGCATCTTTATAAGCTAAGATTGTAGCATAACCGCCTTTATTGATTGATTGAACCCTAAAATCTATGCTTTCTATTGGTAATGGTGCTGTTAATTTTTCTAATTCCATCTTGTTTGTTTTAATCGTTTCTATGAAGTGAGTCTATAAATTTCATTACTCCTATATCATAACTGTATAGGTTGCTGCTCACGTTGTTCTTTACAAACCATTTAACTGGGTTTCTTCTGCCTCTTGGTCTAACTACTGACATTGTTTTTATTTGGTTCATTTTTGGTTTTTTATACGGTTAAACTCTTTTTTTAAAATATTACCTTGTATTAATAAGCCTACTAATGTAATGATTCCTATAATACAACCCAACTTTAATAAAAATTGTAGTATCATAATTTATAAATTCACCTCTATGTTTCTGATTCTATCTTGGTTCTTCTTTAGCTTGTTAGCTATCTTTAATGCTTCAACTTCATAATCAGAAGGTATTGTAAAAACTTTACCTAACCAATGTACATGGATTGTTGAAATTGACCGCCTAGTTTTTCTATAGAGTTGTATTATAAACTCATTCTTATTGGTAGAATCTAATTCTTTGTGTATCTCTTGTATTTGTTTATTCATTATCTAAAATATTTATTTATGATTTTATTCCACCAGGCTCGTTGACTAATCTCTAAAAATTCTTGTTCACTATATACTTCAATTCTTGTGGCTCCTGTAGTTATATTCTTTACGTTCGTTACAAACACTTTACCGTTTACTATCTCTTGATATACCATTTTAATTGTTGTTAATCGTTAATAATAATTCTAATTCATGTATTGCCTCTTGACATCTATCAGCTCTTTTAATAAAGTCATCTGCTTCATCTTTGTATTGTTGAGCTTGTTTTATGTCGTCAACTGATAAATACATTGTAGCTTTCTTATTATAGCCTTGTGCTATACTTAAATTAGTTGATAATGATTCTCTTAATATTTCTATTGCTTTCATGTTATTTGGTTTTAGTATAAGTGTTCGTAAACTGATTCATGTACAAAATCAGAATTTTCATTGATTAAATCTAACTCTTCATCTGTTGCTTCTCTATTCATGTAGTCGCATGAGCTAATATAAGCATCGCAGTAATCAGGTGCGTCTTTGTGGTTAATACCATCTATATCTATATTCGATATTTTACTAAAGTCTATTTTCATTGTTTATAGTTTAGAATCTGCAATTAATTCATCTATCTTTAAATATATTAACTCTCTTTTAGCATCGTTGTCTATAATTAAAAATTCGTTTTCAAGAATTGACCAACCATCTAATCCTGCGTGTACTTTTACAAATACTTCTTCGTCTGTATTATCTACAACGTAATAAGTATTTCCGTAATTATGCTCAACGTAGCAATCATTAATAAATTTTCTAAAGTTTTTTGTTTTTGCTTTCATGGTTTCTATTATTTTGTTTTGTGTTATACAAATGTAAAACAAATATTTAATATAACAACTATTTTTTTAAAATTATTTTAAATAAAAAAAATACATATAAGTATGTTATATTTTAAATAACAATACATATATGTATTAAATAATAATTGTAGTTGATTATACTAGAAGATATGCGTTATCCTACATATTTGACCATGCTTTTTACAATGTATAAAACCCTCTATTGCAGCCGTACTAATATAACCGTTTCTATGATGCCAAGAATCCGCTGGGCTTGGACTTCTTAAACTTTCTACTGTTACGTTAATAAAGTCTTTTGCTGTTTTATGGTGTATGTGGTGCGTATAAAAGTATCTATGTTCGGCTAAATTCCAATACTCTTTCGCCTCAACACTCATTAAAGCGCCTAAATCAGTTTGTTTAGCACCATCGCCATGAGTAGTGCCTATTAAACTATTTCCATATAAAGAATATTTACGGTGTGCAATACTACAATCAAAGGTTATATTCTTACACTTTCTAAAGTATGTACTTATTACATCTGCTAAAAAGAATCCATTAGCGTAATCATGATTTGAAGGGTTAAAAGTAAAATGTACATCAGCCACTTCTATAAGTATTTCTAATACATCTACGTAAAGTTGCTTAGCGGTTAAAAAATTATCGTACCACATACCATCTGTATCTTGTGGTGTTCCGCTTGTAGTTGTTCTTCTTGGTGTGTCCGTGTGTAGTATATCGTTTCCGCCTATAAATATAATCTTATCTATTGGAAAGCCCTTAGCCTTGCTTAAAATTCCATTAACACCCTCCTTAACTCTTTTAACTGCTATCTGTTGATTATATTCCGTTCCTGTTTCAAAGGCTGTACAAAGCTTTCCTATATGTATATCAGCAGGGTCAATAACTAAACAATAACCTTCTTCATTTTTTATTCTTTTTAATTCAGGAAATTTAGGTGAGTAATTTTGTAGGTCTTTTATAAGTTCCTTTTGTAGTTTCTCAAACTTATAAACTTCCGGTGATTTGTATAAAGGATTTTTAAAATGTATTGAAGTATCTTTACTTTTTAACCATCCATGATCTAGGTTTTGTAATCCTACACCATGTTCTTTACCTGCTGACCTAATTCCTTTAACTAATTCCCATTCTTCTTCTGTAATTCTTGGTCTTACTTTGTTTTTGCTCATGTTTGTTTTTTTTTGTTTGTTTAATTTAAAATAATCTCCACACTTTCCAACCGACTAATGCGGCTAGTGTTATTATTATAATATACCACCATGCCCAGGAAGGCGTTTTATATACTATTATTGTTTCCACGCTTGTAACCTCTTTAATCACTTCCTTGTCTACGTAAACGAT
>Ga0208134_1000270_pt1 | contig 33749 bp, 15 predicted proteins | sample VirMetDEL_Mar_31_FD_184515 | JGI IMG/M metagenome (GOLD analysis project Ga0208134, IMG submission 184515) | Aqueous microbial communities from the Delaware River and Bay under freshwater to marine salinity gradient to study organic matter... | ecosystem: Environmental > Aquatic > Marine >...
CCATAAACATAAACATTTCCAAGTATAGTAATACTGGAAGTAATTCACAAATAATCAAATAATAAATATGGCAGAGTCTGGCATTAAAAGTTATTTCCCGAGTCAAACAGTTAGCGATGCTGAAAAGCTAAGCTATGATTATGGTTTGAAAGTAGGTAAAGCAATAGAGCAAGAGTGGTTTAATAATGATAGGGGCAATACTAGGTATAGAACTAATCATAATGATTTTCATAATTTAAGACTATACGCAAGAGGCGAGCAGTCTATACAGAAATATAAGGATGAGTTGTCTATAAATGGTGATTTGTCCTATTTAAATTTAGACTGGAAACCAGTTCCAATTATATCTAAGTTTGTAGATATAGTTGTTAATGGAATTGCTGAAAGAACATACGATATAAAAGCTTTTTCACAAGATCCTTTTGGTGTTAAAGAGAGAACTGATTATATGCAGAACGTTCTTGATGATATGCAAGCTAAGCCTTTTATAGATCAAGCAGCTGCACTCGGGGTTGACGCCTCTAGTAGTAATGTAAAGCAAGAGGATTTACCTGAGAACAAAGAAGAGCTCAACTTGCACATGCAACTAAACTACAAGCAATCAATTGAAATAGCTGAAGAACAAGCTTTAAATACTTTATTTGATGGTAGTAACTATGAGTTGATTAAAAAAAGATTTTATCAAGATCTTACAATTTTAGGTATTGGGGCTGTAAAAACGTCATTTAACACTTCAGAAGGAGTTGTTATTGATTACGTTGATCCTGCAAACTTAGTTTACTCTTACACAGAATCCCCTTACTTTGAAGACATATACTACGTAGGTGAAACAAAAACTATTCCAGTAAACGAGTTAGCAAAACAATTTCCTCATTTAACAGAAACCGATCTTGAAGATATAATGAAAAATAAATCTTACAATAGGTCTAACCACAACTCTAGACATAGTTACGATAAGGAAGACAACAACACTGTTCAGGTTTTATACTTTAACTATAAAACTTATATGAACGAGGTTTACAAAGTTAAAGAAACTGGAACTGGCGCAGATAAAATTATACCAAGAGATGATCAATACAACCCGCCCGGTGATATGGAAGGTGGATATGGTAGAATGCTAAGATCTATAGAGTGTCTTTACGATGGGGCTATGATATTGGGTACTGAAAAGCTACTTAAATGGGAGATGTCTAAAAATATGATGCGCCCTAAAAGTGATTTTACTAAAGTTAAAATGAACTATGCTATTTGTGCTCCAAGAATGTACAATGGAAAAATTGATTCATTAGTAAAAAGAATCACTGGTTTCGCAGACATGATTCAATTAACCCACTTAAAATTACAACAAGTAATGTCTCGAATGGTTCCAGATGGAGTTTATTTAGATGCTGATGGTTTAGCTGAAATAGATTTAGGCAACGGAACAAATTATAATCCACAAGAAGCTTTAAACATGTTTTTCCAGACTGGGTCCGTGATAGGGAGGAGCTTCACGTCGGAAGGTGATATGAATCCTGGTAAAGTACCTATTCAAGAAATTACATCAGGTTCTGGTGGTAATAAAATGCAGGCACTAATTGGGACGTACAACTATTACTTACAAATGATAAGGGACGTAACCGGTCTTAATGAAGCTAGAGATGGTAGTATGCCAGATAAAAACGCTTTAGTTGGTGTACAAAAAATAGCGGCGGCAAATTCAAATACAGCTACTAGACACATATTACAAGCTGGTTTGTTTTTAACAGCTGAAACAGCAGAGTGTTTATCACTTAGAATATCTGATATTATAGAGTACTCTCCAACTAAAGATGCTTTTATACAAGCTATTGGAGCTAGTAATATAGCTACATTAGAGGAAATGTCAGATCTACACCTGTATGATTTTGGTATTTTTATAGAGTTACAACCAGATGAAGAGGAAAAAGCTATGCTAGAAAACAACATACAAGTAGCTCTTCAGCAGCAAACCATAGAACTTGAAGACGCTATTGACGTTAGAAATGTTAGGAATTTGAAATTAGCAAATCAATTCTTAAAACTACGTAGAAGAAAAAAGATGGAAAGAGATCAAAAAGCACAGCAAGAAAACATGGAGCGACAAGGTCAGATAAACCAACAGTCAGCTCAAGCAGCGGCACAAGCTGACATTCAAAAAAGCCAAGCTATAGCCCAGACAACAATGCAATTAGAGCAAACAAAATCTCAACTTAAACTACAGGAGCAACAACAAGAGGTCGAACTTAAAAAACAGTTGATGAAAATTGAGTTTGAATATAACATGCAGTTAAAGACTATGGAGTCACAAGGCGCGTTTGATAGAGAAAGCAATAGAGAGGATAGGAAAGACAAAAGAACTAAAATACAAGCCACTCAACAAAGTGAGCTTATAGATCAAAGAAATAGTGGTGGAACACCTAAAAACTTTGAGTCTTCAGGTAATGATATATTAAGTGGAGATTTCAATTTGAACTCGTTCGACCCTAAGTAGGATTATTATTAATTATTATTATATTATATTATGGAAGAAGAAAATGAAAAAGTAGTTGAAGAAACTACACAAGATCAAACTGTAGAAACAGTTGATGAAAGCAAATTTGAATCAGCTGGAGACGACAGTATTATTAAAGTAGATTTAAGCGCTCCACCACAAGAGGAAAAGGTAGAAACTGAAGTTGTGGCAGAGGAAAAAACCGAAAAAGTAGAAGCGGTAACTGAAGTTACTGAAGAAACAAAAGCGCAACCAGAGGTTGAAACACAAGAAGCTTCAATGTTAGAAGAAGTTACTGAGGAAGAGGTTGAGGAACAGATTGAAGAGGCTGTGGCAGAAGCTGAGGCTACTGGAAAGCCATTACCAGAAAATATCCAAAAGTTAATGGACTTTATGGAAGACACTGGCGGTGATCTAAATGATTATGTAAAGCTTAATCAAGACTATAACGAACTAGATGATACGGCTTTGTTAAGAGAGTATTACAAGCAAACAAAACCTCATTTAGACAATGAAGAAATTAACTTTCTTATGGAAGACAACTTCTCTTACGACGAGGATATGGACGACGAAAGAGATATACGTAGAAAGAAATTAGCGCTTAAAGAGCAAGTTGCCAGCGCTAAAAGCCACTTAGACGGGCAAAAGTCTAAATACTATGAAGAGATCAAAGCTGGAAGCAAGCTTACGGGTGAGCAACAAAAGGCAATTGATTTCTTTAATAGATACAACAAAGAGTCAGAAGCAACTCAAAAAACAGCTGAAAAACAAAAGTCAACTTTTTTAAGTAAAACTGAAAATGTTTTTAACGACAAGTTCAAAGGTTTTGAATATAACGTCGGTGATAAAAAGTATAGATTTAATGTAAACAATGCTGAAGAGGTTAAAAATACTCAAGGTGATATTAATAATTTTGTCAAGAAGTTCTTGAATGAAAATAACGAAATGTCAGATGCCAAGGGTTATCATAAATCTCTATACACAGCAATGAATGCGGACGCTGTTGCAAAACACTTTTACGAACAAGGAAAAACCGATGCTATGAAAAGTAGTATGGCTAAAGCCAAGAACGTTGATATGAACCCAAGACAAAGTCATGGAAAAATTGAAACAAGCGGTATGACGGTAAGAGTATTAGGTGACAATGCTGATGATTTTAAGTTTAAAATTAAAAACAACAAATTTAAAAAGTAATAATTTAAAAAAAATTTAAAATGGCAATTACAAGAGGAACTCAGAGTAGAGGCGCAGCAGTACAAGCGGTTACTTCTGAGAATTATTTAGACATCCAAAACAATGGATGGGCACAGCAATATCTTCCTGATTTGATGGAGAAAGAAGCTGAAGTTTTCGGTAAGAGAACTATATCAGGTTTTTTATCTCAAGTTGGAGCGGAGGAAGCTATGTCAGCTGATCAAGTTATTTGGTCAGAACAAGGTAGGTTACACTTATCTTATATATGTGATATGTTAGATGTTACAGCGAGTACTATTAATATCTTAACTGATATTGATGGTGTTGCTCAAACAACTACGCATGGTATTAGAGTTGGTGATATGGTGTTAATTTCTGGTGGTGGGCAAACAGTTACAGCTCGTGTAAGCGTTGCTGCTGCTGGTAATCAAACTATCACAGTACAGCCTTATAGCGTTGCACACATGACAAACGCAGGTTTTGTTGATGGTGACAATGCTTGTACTATAATGGTATTTGGTTCTGAGTATGCTAAAGGTACTGCGTATTTAGGAGCTAGATCTAATGAACCACAATTCACTACATTTACTAACAAGCCAATTATAATGAAAGACATGTACGAGGTTTCAGGATCTGACGTTGCTCAGGTTGGATGGGTTGAAGTATCTGGTGAAGATGGACAAAATGGTTACTACTGGTATTTAAAAGCTGAAGGTGATACTAGAGCTAGATTTACAGATTACTGTGAAATGGCTTTAATTGAAGCTGAAACAGTTGCTGCTGCTTCTGCTATAGCCTTACCAACTGATGGTGGTGCTGGTACAGCGGGTACTGAAGGTTTATTTTCTGCTATCGAAGCTAGAGGACATCAATCGTCTGGTATTACTGGTGTTAACGCTGCAACTGATTTAGCTGAGTTTGATGCTATCTTAGCAGAGTTTGATAGAAATGGTGCTATTGAAGAAAACATGTTATTTGTAAATAGAGCAACTGCTCTAGCAATTGACGACATGTTAGCTTCTATGAATTCTTACGGAGCTGGTGGTACTTCTTACGGAGTATTTGACAACTCTGAAGATATGGCTTTAAACTTAGGTTTTTCTGGTTTCAGAAGAGGTTCTTATGACTTCTACAAGTCTGACTGGAAATACTTAAATGACTTAGCTACTAGAGGTGGTATTAATCTTACTGCTACTGCTGAGGGTATTAGAGGTGTTGTTATACCAGCTGGTGTAACCTCTGTTTATGATCAAGCTTTAGGAAAGAATCTTAAAAGACCTTTCTTACATGTTCGTTATAGAGCTTCACAGTTAGAAAGTAGAAAAATGAAGACGTGGGTTACTGGTTCTGTTGGAGCTACTACTTCTGATTTAGATGCAATGACTGTAAACTTCTTAACTGAAAGATGTATGGTTACTCAAGGTGCTAATAACTTCATGTTATTAAACTAAGCAATTTTTAAAAGACCGGGGCTTCGGCCTCGGCCTTTTATTTTTATTAATTTTATTATATATTATATTATGGCAAAGAAAAAAGAAACAAAAGAAATGGTAGAGGTACCTGTTGTTGAAACACCGGTTGTTGAAACACCAAAACCTAAAAAAATTGAATCTAAAAAACCCGAGTGGGAAGTTAAAGATAGAACTTATCTTATAAAAAGAGGAACACCACTAAGCAAGTCTATTAAATCAGCAGGTATATATTGGTTTGATAAAAAAGAGGGTTATGAAAGAGAGCTAAAGTATTGTGAAAATCAAACCACTTGCTTTGTAGATGAAATGAAGGGTGATCAAAGGCTATCACACATTATTTTTAGAAACGGCGTTTTACAAGTGCCAAAAAACAAAGTTGTATTACAAAAGTTATTATCTTTATATCACCCTATGAAAGATAAAACTTATTATGAAAACCAACCACAAGTTGTAGCGGCTCACGAGGTTGAAGATATAGAGATGGAGATTGAAGCATTGAACGCGGCTCAAAGTTTAGATATAGATATGGCTGAAGCGGTTATGCGTGTAGAGGTAGGTTCTAAGGTGTCAGAGATGAGTTCTAAAGAACTTAAAAGAGATTTATTGTTATACGCTAAGAGAAACCCAGGTTTGTTCTTAGAGTTAGTAAATGATGATAATGTTGTACTTAGAAACTTTGGTATCAAAGCAACTGAAATGGGTATAATCAAACTATCTCAAGATCAAAGAACTTTTTCATGGGGTTCTAATGATAGAAAGTTAATGAACGTTCCATTTGACGAACATCCTTATTCAGCTTTAGCCGCTTGGTTTAAAACTGATGAAGGTATGGAGATTTACTCCAATATTGAAAAAAGATTAAATTAATCTAACTGTAGATGCGTTCGCTCTACGGGGCGATCGCAAACTACAAAATCAAATTATATGGAAAATAAAATACAAGGTTTTGGGGATTTAGTTGAAAAATTTACAAAATTAACAGGTATAAAAAAAGCGGTAGACACCGTTAGTAAAGTTACCAAAAAAGATTGTGGGTGTAAAGAAAGAAAAGAAGCTTTAAATAAAAAGTTTCCTTTTTATAATAAATAAAAGAAATTATGGCTATAAGTGTAGATACGGTATATCAAAAAGTTTTAGCATTAGCTAATAAAGAACAAAGAGGCTATATAACTCCTCAAGAGTTTAATTTATTTGCTAATCAAGCGCAAATGGCAATATTTGAGCAATACTTTTACGACCTTAATCAATTTAGAAGAGTGCCAGGTAATGATACCAACTACGCTGATATGGTTGAAGTATTAGAGCAAAAAATACAAATATTTGAATATTACTTCAGTCCATTCGTGACAGCCAACTGGGAGGACCCTAACTTAGATGGGGAGTATTTTTTAGATTCGTGGGGTGATGAGGTGTATAGAATTAGTCAAATAATTGTAGACGGTAAAAACGTTGAAATTGTAAATTCAAAAGACTTTAATAACTTCGCCAACTCACCGTTAACAAAACCAACAAACGATAGGCCAATAGCCACTATAACTAAAATGGGTTTGGCTGGATCTGGTAGTAATGACAGTATATTGAGAGTGAGTAAGCTTGGTAGTCTTGAGATATGGTATATAAGGAAACCAATTACTGTAAACTGGGGTTATACTGTTTTTACGGCTGCTCAATCTAATGTAGATGCTCTTTACAACCCTAATGCTTCTACAGATTTCGAGTTACACGCTTCTGATCAAGGAGAGTTGGTTAACAGAATATTAGCTTTAGCGGGTGTTTCAATACAAAAACCAGAGTTAACACAAGTAGCTGCTGGGTTAGAACAAAGCAAAACACAACAAGAAAAACAATAAATAAATGGCATTATTAAACGGAACACCTACGGATTACTACAATGGCGACGAAAGTGAATTTGGTAATTATCAATTTGTTTCTTTAGAAGATATAATAAATCAGTTTATGATTATTTATGTTGGAGAAGAAAAGATAATTTCTAAAGCTAAAAGAACTGACGTAGCTTTTCACGCACAAAGAGCATTAGCTGAGCTTTCCTTTGACACTTTTAAATCGTGTAAGTCCCAGGAAGTTTTAGTACCAGCTTCACTTCAAATAGTGCTCCCGCACGATTATGTTAATTATACTAAAATTAGCTGGGTAGACTCAGTTGGCGTAAAACACCCACTATATTACACTAACAAAACCTCAAATCCTATAGCTTCTTTGCAAGACGATAACGGTGAGTTTAAATTAAACCCAATAGGAACTTTAACGCTTGCTTCCAATGTTGTTGTTTTAGACGGGGATTACAGTGATATATTAATGCACGGAATGAGGGTTGATAGTCCAAATCTTAAACCTGCTAGTTACATACACAAGGTAACAACCACAGCGGGTATCACATCAATAACTCTAGAAAACAAAAATGGAGACAATGATAAGAACGCTCTTGCCACTACAAACGAGCAGCTATTAATCACTAGGATTCAGTATTCGGGTAACGATTTGATACCAGCGCGTACAACTTTAACTGAAACAACAACCACAGCGGCGGCGCTAATTGGAGACACACAATTAAACCTAACGAGTGTTGCGGGTCTTGAGGTTGGTATGATTATAAACCACCCGGCATTTGTTAATAATAACGACGTTGAAGAGGGTAATGGTTCTATAAAAATAGTAGGAGTTGGTAGCTCTACTGTTGAGCTTTCGCACCCGGCTATTGAAGATGTTGGTCTTGGTGATACTGTTGGTTTTATTTCAAACATCAACAGATCTACAACGTGGGAAAGCTATAAGTCTTCAACACCATCTGATATTAACGATGATTATGAAGATGATACTTATTGGAGAATGAATGGTAATAGATACGGTTTAGACCCACAGCACGCTCAAGCAAACGGATCTTTTTATATAGATTGTAATTCTGGTAAAATACATTTTAGCTCTAATATTTCTGGAAAAACTGTAATTATAGAATATATAAGCGATAGCCTTGGAACAGAAGAAGAGATGAGGGTCCACAAGTTTGCTGAAGAGGCAATGTACAAGTGGATAAATCATGGTATTTTAGCGGGTAGAATAAACACTCCAGAATACTTAGTAGCAAGATTTAAAAAAGAAAGATTTGCAGCGGTTAGAACAGCTAAACTAAGACTTTCTAACATGAAGGTTGAGGAGTTAACTCAAATTTTAAGAGGTAAATCTAAACAAATAAAACACTAGTTAAATGCCAGAAATTAAACACCAGTTTACTAAAGGGAAAATGAATTTAGATCTCGACGAGAGATTAGTTCCTAATGGAGAGTATAGAGAAGCTTTTAACATACAGGTATTAAGTTCAGAAGGCTCTGATGTTGGTACTGTTCAAAATTTAGCTGGTAACTTTGAGGTGCCTGGGCAAACAACAATCATAAATAATGACCAATACAACTATAACTGTATAGGGTCTATAGCAGATGAAAAAAACAACAACCTGTATTGGTTTGTAAAACCTACTTACAGGGAAATTGGAGCTAACTACCCTTTTGAGTTTTTTGAAGGAAATTACGGTGATTTAAACCAAAACCTTATTGACCTTAATAATTTAGACCAAACTGTTTATACTGATTTATGGAACTGGGGTGCTGTTTCAGGATCTACCCCTATGGTAAAAACAACTATTGGGCAAGATATGATAATTAACCTATCTCCATTACAACCAGTTCTTGTTGATCAATTTGAAGTTATTTGTGATGGTTTAAGTTTTTCTAACTTTTATTACAACGTTAATAGTACTTATAATGCTGGAACTATTCAACTTGAAGTTGACGTGCTTGCTTTTCGTGCTTTGGAAGTTGGGTTTGTTTTGGTAGGCTATGGCGTTACCTCGACTAGTGCCGGTACATCTCCTAGTGTTATTGGACTAGGGCCTTGGATAGAAATATCAAAAAAGTTTGTAGATGCAGCTGGTGGTCTTCAGTTAGAGCTTACGTTAAACAGCACTAATGCACCCGCTATTAACTCTTGGAATGACTTTAATAATGATCTTAACGTAAATGGTGTTGGTGCTACTGGTAAAATTAAAGCTTTTTATTTTCAAAATAAAGTACCAGCTACCAATTTTAGAAGTGTTAAAAACATAACAGGTATTAACATTGTTGATGACATGTTGTTTTGGACAGATAACCATAATGAGCCTAAAAAAATAAATATTGAAAGATCCACAATGGGGACAGACCCTTCTGGATTGTTTCAAACTAGAGTAGTAAACGAAAACCATCCACACGAGTTGTTGTTACCAAATTCTTTAGGTAGAATAACCGAGCAACATATCACTAATATTAAAAAATCTCCTAATAGCCCGCTAGCTATAGAATTAAAAACTCAAAGAGAAAAAGAAGTGTTTTTTGGTGGAAGTTTATTTTCATTTATTTTATACTTTAGAGTGTACACGGGTATTATAACAACAAACTCCAACGTAGCGCCTCAATCAACGACTATAGATGACGTGTTAGGTATTGAGTATCCCGGTTCAAACGTGTTTGACGATAATATAACAAATTTAAGCAACGTAAGCAAAGGTGATTTAATTCAAATTAAAGTAAGTGAAGATTTTGACGGCACGTTAAGCGGTGGTGGAAATGTTGGTTTTCAGTGGGACATAGGTGATACGCTTGTTCTAAAAGAGTATGATGAAGATAACTTAACACCACCCCCTTTACCTGTACTCAACTATAGGTTAAAAGGTAAAATAGAAGCCATTACCACTCAAAACATTAGCGCTGGTGGTAATGTTGTTGTAGATTTAAGAATAGTAGATTTAGATGGAATACCACCCTCGCCAGAAAATGGAGACTTAAGATATATTGTAGATAAATATGATTCTGAGGATAAAATTTTTAAATACAAATACCCTAGATTTAGCTACAGATACAAATATGAAGATGGGGAATATTCTTCCTTCGCGCCATTTACACAAGTAGCTTTCGTACCTGGTGGTTTTGATTATCACCCTAAAAAAGGTCACAACTTAGCTATGGTAAACAGAATAAACCATGTTATAGTTAAGAACTTTAAGCCTGACAATATACCTTTAGATGTTACTGAGATTGATTTGCTATATAAAGAAGATTCATCTACCTCTGTGTATATTGTAGATACTATAAGAAATAACGATGCTAAAACCTTAGTACAACCAGGCTTTACGTTGCCATCTAGTTTAAGCCAACCTAAATACAACCACTGGGAAACTAATGCTTATAAAATTGATTTTGAAGAAGTAAGATCTGTTTTACCTGAAAATCAATTATTAAGGGTGTATGACAATGTTCCTAGAAAAGCGCTTGCGCAAGAAGTTACCGGCAGCAGAATAGTATACGGTAATTATGTTCAAAACTTTGACCTAACGAGCTCTTTAAATCCTTTTGAAGGTTTTTACCCACAATTTAAACATTATATAAATTCTTTCCCAAACCTCACGTTCTCACAAGGCGCGCGAGGTGATTCGAATCCAAAAAGATCAATAAAGTCACTAAGAGAATACCAGTATGGAATTATATTTATTGACGAGTATGGTAGAGAAACACCTATAATAACAAGTGAAACAGGTTCTTTTGATGTGGATAAATCTTTTTGTGATAAGAACAATAGACTGTCTGTGCAGATGTCGGGTGCACCACCCAGCACTTTAGTTTCACCTTTTAAATACTTTAAATTTTACATAAAAGAAGTTTCTGGCGAGTATTATAATCTTGCTATGGATCGCTGGTACGATGCTGGAGATGGTAATGTTTGGCTTTCGTTTCCATCAACAGACGCAAACAAACTTATTGTAGATGATTTTATAATACTAAAAAAAGGTGCGGAAAGTTATGATGCGGTTAAAGAGCCAGCAAAGTATAAGGTGTTAGCAATAGAAAATGAAGCCCCAGACTTTATTAAAAAACAATACTGGTTACTAGATACTAAAACAACTACAAATAGTGTTGACTTAACAAATAATCCACCCACGCCATTAGGCCCACTAGGCGTAAACACTATACTTAGCCAACCAACAATTAACGCAAAAGAATTTGAATTAAACTACAGGGCTTATCACCAAACCAGTGGAAGTGATCTTCATAACCAATTTAAAGATGCTAGTGGCGAGTTTTATGTTCAATTTAGTCTTGGTAATCAAGTTACAGAAAAATACAAGATAAACTCGCTTACAACCGATTTAGAGCTTGACCCAGTAACGGGTAATCCTAGTAATATTTCAGACGCTAAGTATTATGTTAGACTAGAAGATAACCTAGGTGAGGATGTTGGTGTTATTTTTGATACTTTTCCTCCTAACGAAGTTGTTGTTGGTGCTCAAGTAAAGATTTTCAAGCAAACCAAAGAAAACAAAGCAGAATTTGACGGTAGGTTTTTTGTTAAAATATATACTGATGATATTTTTGGTAAATACATTCAATCTTCTTACGATCCAGCAGATAATATAACAGACTATTATGTTAGCAGTTCTATAAAAACGGCTTGCATGAAAGAAAACCACAAAATATTACACGATGGTTTTGACGTTGATGATAGTCCCTCTGCGTATTATACAGACTCGTCGAGTAACAGGTACCACGCTGGGTGTGGCTTTCCAATAGGTCAGATAAATCATGGCGCTAGTGGTAATTCTTGGTTTGGGTGGAGTAGTTATGATATGTATTCTACAAATGCGTACTCTAGCGCACAATCGCCTCAGTACGCCTACGTGTACTCTCAAGGGGATCCAACGGCATCACCACCAACTTCAGAAAACCCAGATCCTAATAATGTCGGAAAAATTGGTCTTAGGCACTACGCTCCATTTTTTAGGCTTTATACTGAAGCAAGTAATCCAACATTTATCGATCTAACAGATCCTAGCTCTAATGATCCTAGCGTAATGAGGCCTATTGAAATGGCTTCTACTTATGCAAACACAATATTTACGTCAAACAATTCTCTCAACTTAAACCCGCTTTACAAGTTTGAAAACTTATCCGATCCTGATGCTTGGCAGCAAGAATATGCTAGATACACGGGTATTACTGATAAAGTTTGGGCAACGACTCACCAAGACGCAAATGCACCTTCTGGCCAAAATTGGTTTGGTACTTACAGCACAACTAATAGCGCCAATTATCTACAGTGGTTTATGCATCACGACGGGTATGAAAGAAAAAGTGATAGAAATAGTAGAAAAACTGAGGTGTGGTATATTAACGAAGGCCCATACGCTGCTAGAGAGTGGAGTGGTAGTACCTTGGATTTTAAAAATTCTATTTGGGAGACGGGTGGTCCTGGTGGTACAGGTCTTGGGCCTGGTAATTTTCTAGATGGTATTAAGCCAAATTCTAGTGGAATTCAATTTAACATATCTTTAGGAGGTATAGATTACACTCCAACACAAGCATCTGATGTGGCTGTACCTCAAGGGAGTGGTTCTGTTGGGCCTACGATAAACGATTTATATGATATTGGGGGCGCTAATCAAAGTTACCAAGATAGTCAAACAGAGCAAATTGTAAACTCATTTTCACCAAACCAATATTTTAGGTTTAAAGAAGATCCATCTGAAACTGTTTATAATATACAAAACGTTGAAACAAAAAATTTACTAAACTACGCTGACTCTGCTTTAATGCTGGGTACCTACAGATCTTTTATGCCTACTAATATTTTTGGAAGCCAAAGTTTGATTGGAGGTGTTAGTTTTTCGCAGCAACAAACCACGCCTAGATACATTGGTGGTAATCTATATATTGGCCCAAGCCATTATACTAGAGGAGAGTTATTATCTTGTAACTTTAGTAAGAACTGGAGATTATTTACGGTAAACACTGATACACCTAATTTCTCCTCAATACCTTGGAACCCAACTGGCTCGCCTGGTCCTATTGCAGGTGGTTCTGTTTGTAATATTACGGTTAACTTTAACGAGAATTCAGGTACTCAAAGCTTAGCTGGTACTGAATATGTTGTTTATACTGACAGCACAGTAGATGGTGCTACTTCTTTACAGGTTGGTATGATACTTGTTAAACGCACTGCAAGCGGTGGAGCTGTTGCTACTTTTGATGAAAATATTGATGCTACAACGGCTGGTGCAAGCTTTATATATTTGCAAGTTTTAAATATTGAGCAGTCGGGTGTTGTTGTTGGTGGTGTTAGTGCTGGTTTTAAAATTATTTTAGGTGGTTATATGAGACCTCTTTTAAAGATGGACGCTATAGCATTTGCTGAAAACGATGTGCTTGAGTTTAGACAGGCAAAAATGAATGGTTACAGTAGCAACTCTGTTAGAAAAATATTTGAAAGCACAAGGGCAAATAGTGATTTTGATACCGGAAACATTACGTGGCACGCAAAATCTTGGAGGGCCGTTGAGTACAATATAGAGTTTTTATCAAAAGTAGAAATTGACGGTTCTATATTGTCAGAAAATCCAGCTATATGGGAGACTGAACCACAAGACTTACCAGACTTAGATATTTACCACGAGGCTAGTGGTAGAATACCTATAGATCTTAATGAAGATCTTACAAACGATTTTATTCCAACGGCGTACGTATGGGATCCTGATTTGTTAGCAACAGCTGCCACATCACCCTCTCCATATAGAAGTGGCACCGGTGCTAACGTAATTTTTCAGTCTGTTCACAATCCGTATGGTTCTTATCAAAACTCCGTAATAACAACTAATATACCGGGGTTTGGTTATACTGGGTCTATAATAACAGGGATAATTCAGATAGTACAAGTTGAAGGAAACGAGTTAACAATGGATAGTAGCAATCCAAGTGATTGGATCGGTGCAACTTTAAACATTGGAGGTACTATAACTATTAGAAGACCAGACATGTCAACGTTTACTGCTGAAGTTGTGAAACACAATATTGATGCCAATGGTGGTATGCTACCTCTTTTTGACGCTTCAATAACCTCAGGCCAAATAATTGACCCTGTTAAAATAGTAATAAATAGTAAGATGTGGAATAGTTATCACGATTTAAACTATTACAATTGCTTTTCGTTTAACAACGGTGTTGAGTCTAATAGGATTAGAGACAACTACAACACTTCTTTTATATCTAAAGGCGTTAGAGTGTCATCTGTTTTAGATTCTTACAAACAAGAGCGTAGAGAGTATGGTTTAATATACTCCGGTATATATAATTCTATGTCTGGAATGAACAATTTAAACCAATTCATTCAAGCGGAAAAAATTACAAAAGATATAAATCCAATATATAGTAGTATTCAAAAGCTACATTCTAGATCAACAGCTGACGGTGATTTAATAACTATCTGCGAAGATAGAGTTTTAAAAATATTAGCAAATAAAGACGCTGTATTTAATGCTGATGGAAATATTAACCTTACTTCTACTAACAATGTTTTAGGGCAAGCTATACCTTATGCTGGTGAGTTTGGTATATCTAAAAACCCAGAGTCATTTGCCGCATATTCTTATAGAGCTTATTTTACTGACAAAGTAAGAGGCGCTGTTTTAAGGTTATCAAAAGACGGCTTAACACCTATATCTGAGGTTGGTATGAAAGATTGGTTTAGAGATAACTTAAAACAAAGTGAAAACATAATTGGTAGTTATGATGAGCGTCAAGATGAATATAACTTAAAGTTAGACCCTAGAACCTCCTCTACCGCTGTTGTTGTTAGTTACAGCGAGAAAAACAAAGGTTGGAATAGTTTCAAAAACTTTGGCGAAATGGAGCAAGGTGATAGCATGGGTAATAACTACTTTACTTTTGTTGACGGTAAAGCCTGGATTCATCACGCTCCAGCTAATTTAGTTGACTCTAACACGTTCTATGGTAATTATTATAACTCTAGTATAAACGTTTTGTTAAATGACAATCCTAGCGCTGTTAAGAGTTTTAAAACAATAGGGTATGAAGGTAGTTTACCTTTAGCCGTTAACGATGGATATATGTTAGAAATTCCATACCAGCAAACAACTGTTTCTGAAGGGTGGTTTGTGGGGCAGATGCAAACTAATTTAGAACTTGGTCAAAACATATATTTTACAGAAAAAGAAGGTAAATACTTTTCAAATGTAAAAGGTGTTAGCGATGTAGAGTCACCAGATATTAATCAATTTACTTTTCAAGGAATAGGTACTGTTAATCAGATTATTGATATCCTTGCAAGTATATAAACAACAAAAATATGTCTTGTACAATTTCTGATTTTCAATATGCTTATTTTATGGTAGGACCAAGTGGTCAATTGAGTTCCATGTTTCAAATACATTGTCAAAACCCTACTATTTTTACTACAGAGAATTTTTGCTTAGGAAACAACACCAACGGTTACCCAACTCACGCTTGGAATATGTGGGTAAGGTATCAAAACGCTGGATGTAGCTGGTTTGATAATAGATTGAACCATTGGAACGCTCAATTAGCTAATATGAATCCAAATCCAGGAAACCAACAGGGGTACGCACACTACCAACACAAGCAAGCTAAAATTGCACAATTTGAGTATTTAAAAGTTACCTGCGGATGTGGACCTCCAGTAGCCCCAAATAACAACGCTAAAACAAAAAAACAAAGAACAGCTGGTATTAAAAAGAAAATTAATAAAGTACAATTTGACAACAGCGTTTTAGACAGTATAGGTGAAAGCAGATCTATTAATGTTTACGGTGATGACTTTGGCGCGGTTGATGTCATGGTGATAGATGGTGATGGAAAATATTATAACTTTAAAACCAAATCTTTTACAACACAAGAGTATTCTTTACGAGATTTAACTTTATCTGGCGGAGGTGCTAGTGTTATGGTTAATTTTCCAAAAGTTGCCTCAGACAGCAACTACACTGTAACGGTTTTAGCGTCATCTAAACACAACACTATTTACGATGACAGTGTTAGTAGATCACTTTCTTTTTCTAAAAAACTATATCAATATACAAAAAACACATTAACTCTTCAAATGGGAAGCATATTGTCTTTGTCTGGTTTTACTGGGTTTGATGGTGCTACTAATAATTTTACTGTAGACGTTACAAAGCATAAAGACTCTGTAAAATATCCTTTTACAATTGTAGGTACCGCATCAGCTACTAAGCCGTTTTACGTTTTAAAAACCCCTACTAACGATATGATCGTGACAAAAGAAAACCGTACTATTGGAAGTGCTCATGTTGATATAAAAACACGTGACGGCATTATAGTTGAATTAATGAAATGGCCAATTAACAATATTGTTGGTCTTAAAAATGGTATGATTTTAACTGGTACAAACGTAACAACTGGCACAACAATATCTAACTATGAAGACATTGTTTACTCGCAAGGCAGAAAAATAACAAACGTATTTGAGGCTGGTGTACAACCTACAGGGACTGCAACTATTACCGATGAAAGAGTAACCTCGCAAGCTGGTAACGTTGTTTTTAACAAAGCTCAAGCAAGTGCTTTGGCGGATGACGTGATTGGCGTATATGCTTATGGTAATGAAAAGATAAAATCTTTAACCGGATACGATATTACATTAACAAACATTAAGGCAACGATAACCAAACCAACAACAACAACAACAGAGGTTTCTGCCGGTGGTAGCTCTGCAGATATAGCTGTGGCTGATAGGCAAGGTGTTATTAATAACATATCTAGAGTTAGTGGTATTGGTATTAATTCTTCTTTAAAAAACCCACTAATTACAGCTGGTGGTGGTGCTGACGGGGCTGGTGATTGGACTATGGACGCTGCTCAAACTTTAGAAAACGGTGTTACTTTAACCGTAGAAAACACAAGTAATGTTGTCACGGTAACTGGTGATATTGAAATAAAAAAAGTTGGTGAAAGCAATGTTTTAATTGTTTTAGATATAGAACAGTTTTTAGCAACCTCATAATAATTAAAAAATAAATAAATGGCTTTTATTGCAACTAATCCAAACACAGAATCGGCTTTAAGCGTTACGCAAGCGTTAAATGTTTCACTACAAGTAGGCGACTTGGTGTATTGCAACTGTATCTCTCCAATAATTTCCAACAACCCTGGCTATGCTATAAGTAATAACAATCCAGTTGTTTTAGGTGAAGTAACAGAACTAACTGTAGACGATGCAATTTCAAATTGGACATGGATAGGTGTGCAATATTCAAATTATTTTACTGGAATAAGTATACAATCCCCACTCCCATACTGCCCTGTTACTGAGTTATTTTTAACTTTTGCTAAAAACAACGCTGTTAACAAGTCATCTTTAAAAGGGTATTTTAATCTAGTAAACTTTCAAAACAATAGTAAAACAAAAGCAGAGTTATTCTCTGTGAACTCAGAGGTTACTTTGAGTAGTAAATAACAGCATAAAACTGTAATAATAAATATACAAAAAAAATAATTATGATTGAATTCATTGAAATATTTCTTTTTGGATCAAATGATCCAAATTTAAACCAAGCCTTCATTGGGACAGCTATGGCTATTGGTGGAATAGCAAAAGGCCTTATGGGTTATGATTGGGGTGGTAAAAGAAAAAAGGCTTTAGCGGCTGCTAGAAAAAAATACGAAGAACAAAAAGACGTATTCAGAAACTTAGACACTAGAGTTGATAATGCTTACGAAAATATGACAAACCAGTATGAGGGCATGGAAAACACGTTTGAAGATTTAACGGTAAACCAACAGCAAGCTAGGTTTGAAAGACAATCGTTTGAAAGATCTCAAGCAAATATGATGCAAAACCTTAGGGGAGCCGCTGGAGGAAGTGGTATAGCTGGTTTAGCCCAGGCGATGTCAAATCAAGCCGCTACGCAAGCGCAAAGACAAGCCGCTTCTATTGGTCAACAAGAAGCTAAAAACAAGATGTTAGCAGCACAGCAAGCAGCTAAAATACAACAGCTACAAGCTGGTGAAAGTTCTAAAATACAACAACTACAAGCAGCTGGAGCTCAACAAGCTCAAACCACATCAATGCAAATGGAACAAAGTAAGCAAAGCACTTTATTAGGTATGGATGCTCAATCGGTTACTGGGGCTCAACAAGCTGTTCAAGCGGGTAGCCAAATGATGGCTAGTGGTATTGGTGACATCATAGGTGGTGTTAGTGACATGCGTAAAAATCAAACCGGTTTGTTTGCACCAAAAATAGACCCGGAAACTGAAGGTTAAATAAATAAAGATATAAATTATGGCAGCATTTGGGAAGGCAGATATAGGATTAATAAAAGCAACAGCTGGCGCTGAGGCAGGGCAGCACATGGATAGTAACCTAACGCTAGGCGCGGGTATAGGTGCTAGCATAGGTGCTATGGTTGAAAATTATCAAACAAAACAAGCGGCTAATAATAAAAAAATAGGTGAATTAAATAAAGCTTTTGATGAAAGCTACAAAATGCCTCCTGGAGCCTTGGATACTCAAATGGAAGATTTATTAAGAGAAAAAATGCAAGGTTTTAAACAAACATTTTTAAACAACCAGGATGGTAGCTTTGAGGCAAAAAGAGCTTTAGCTAAAAACCAAAGAGAGTTTGATGAGACAGTGTTATTACTTAAAGATTCTCAGGATGTTGTTAACAGCAACGTAGAATCTACTTATGTATCAGCAGGAATGGATAGCGACGACCACGTACTTGCATCAAAGTTAAAAAACAAAGATTACCTTCCTGGTATGAGACCTAGCGCAACTGGAAATGGTAATGAAATGTATTACGCTATACCTATTAACGATAAGAACAAACCCGTGTTTGATGCTGCTGAAGAAAAAAAAATAAAGGATATAGAAGCTAAACCGCTTATGCAAAGAACAACTGCCGAAAATGAGGCGTTGGCGAAGTTAAAGGCAAATAAAACCAAGCATGACGCGGAGGTTAACGAGTGGGATAGAATTAATAAGCTAGATGAAAAAACAACTATAGATGGCGTTACCACTTATAACCCTGATAAATATACTTTAGTTAACATTGAAGAAGCCGCTAGATATGGAAGTGTAGATGAGTCTAGAAATAACATGCTTGATTTCGTAATTAAAACCACGGAAAATCAATCTACTAACGCTGATTTCAACGATGTTATAGAGGGTCAAGAGAGCACAATTGCAAACGAACTTAAAAATAGGTTGATAAATGGTGATGGGGATAAGTTGGGTAAAGTAGATACTAGAACCGAACTTAATGATTTACTTTTTAGTGATGGTACACCTAACGATAACAAGTTGGTTAATATTGCTTTTAAGGAAGACGGAAGTGTAGATACAGAAAACCCTGAAGAAGTAGAAAACACGTACGCTAACATGTTTATTTACGAACTAGCTGATCCAGAAAAACACTCATACATGTACAATGATGAGAATGGAAATCCTATCACGTGGGAAACGGAGGATGGAGAAACCTTAACTTACGGTTCTGACGAGTGGAAAACTCGATCTAAAGAAGAAAGAAGAACTCTTTTAGAAATGAAGCTTAGAGGCAAGGACAACTTAGGCGCTCAAAAAGCAGGTGGTGACTTTGATCCACACCAAATAACTCAATACTCTAAATTTATGGGTATTGTTTTAACTGATCAAAGAAAAGCACAAAAAAGAGCACATTATGAAGATAGCGAATTATATTTTGATGACGGTGTTAATGATCCTTATGCTATTGCTAACAACCGCTCTTTAGGAAGCGTAGAAAAAAGAGCGAATCAAGTTTACTTCCATAAAGAAGAAACTTATACTAACAGTATTATTGATATGGCTTTTGGAAATGACGATTCTAAAACTTTTTCTTTTAACACAGACTCTAAAGAAGGTATGGAAAAGATTGAACAAATATTAAAAGAAGAGTTTAAAATTGTTGGTATGGATGTTGAAATAAAATCTCCTGGTAATTCAATTGCAATTGACGGTAAAGAATTTGATTTTTCTGATCCTGAAACTAGAGTTCAAATGCTAAATGATTTAAAACAACACATTGTAGATCTTAGAAAGGAGGTAGATCGTGAAGGAGCCGCAGTAAATCCTGGCTCACTTTTTGAAGAAGGATTTTTAGGTAACGTAAAAAACAGTGTTGAGGATTGGAAAAAAGATTTTAAAACAAAAAGAGACAAGTATTATCCACCATCAATAGCTTCTACAGGTGATTTATCACCAACTATTGTAAATGAAGGAGAAAATAACACAAGTAACATCATGGGTGGACTTGATTTGAATCCCGTAAACATTAGTGATTTAAGCGGTGACGCTGAATCTACTAACACTCAAGCTACTAACACTGGTACTCAAGCTACTACCGGTGGTGTTGCCGCTACTACCACTACGCCAGCAGCTACAACTTGGAGATCTAACGAAAAAGTTCAAGCATTTAGGGTAGATCAATTTAATGTAAAAGGTAGTTCAGGCGCTGGCGCAGCTGATATATTTAAAAACAACGAGGCTATAAACGTTGAGGTAGCAGGTGGTATGGCTACAGTGAAAGGCGTTAGAGCTGATGGCGATAAGTTGGTTGTTGATGTAGAAGCTCCATTTAATATGGGTGGAGAGAAAACTATGGGTGAATTTTCTAAGTCAGGTAATAGCTTTAAATTCAATCCTAATAAAGAAATTTATAGCCAATTAAAAGGAGAAGATAAAAAAGACTTTGATGCTTTTGTTTTAGCTATAGAAACAGATCCAGCATTTGCTATGGAAATAATGAAATCAGTTGAAGGAGAAACCGACTTTAACCCAGCAGACTATAAATAAGAAATTAAATAATATAATAAATGCCACCAAAAGATAATATCAGTAAAACAAACCCTTTATATTGGGGTATGAAGAGCAGTTCAAAAGCCGATAGAAAAGGTGTAACTTTAGCGGAGTTTAATAAAAACCCCGGAAACATCATGTATTATCAAGTTCATACTAGTGGGTCTAAAAAAGGCCAAATCATTATGAAAGACGGTAAGCCTAGGATTACTAGTTACGCGCAGGGCCTTATAGATGACGGGTATGACATACAGCCTGGCGCAGCAAACTGGCATGGGGTATTAATACATTTTGCTTCTGATGAAGATGGATTAAAAGCAAAAAAAGAGTGGTGGCAAAGAACTAAAAATTGGAGGGCATACAAAGGGAAAACTGTTGACGAAGCGCTAATGACTTACAGTGGAAACGGTTATGATTCTTCTTATCTAAACGTAGGTATTAAAGGAACTAGATTACTATCTGACTTAAACCAAAATGAACTTGATTCTCTTTCAATCAATCAAATACGAGCTGAAGACGTTAATAACTATAAGCGTTTAATAAAAAATAATTTAATAACCGTAGATCCAAATACAAAAATTGCATCTATAACTACACAAACAGCTGGAAAAGAAGAAGAATTATTACAAAAAGAATATGAAAAATACGCAAACGAACTAGGTGGTGAAGGTGGTGATGATGCTAATATTTTATCTTACGAAGATTACTACAAAGAGATTAGCAGCATAGGATCGCCAAGAGCTAAAAAATTAAAAAGAGATTCACTTCAAGGCTTAGGTCCAAGAATTGTAAAAACTGAAGAAAAAAAAGAAGAAGCAGGGGTTGTAGGTAAGGTAGATGAAGAAGGAAAACTTGATTTAACACCGTCACTCGTCCTGCCTGGAACTACTATAGGTAGTGATGGCGCTGCTGTTTTCCCAAGCCAAGAACCAAATATAGTTGACATACCAACTATAGAAGAGTTTGAGAAGGATAAAGCTATAAAAAAAGAAGAGGAAGATTCAAAGGTAGAAAAAGATAAAAAAGAAATAGAAAAAGTTGGGCAAACTGAAGAGGAGGTTATTGAAAATGAAGACCCAAACTTACTGGAGACGATTGACGACGACGAGAAAGAAGTGGTTGAAGAGGAGGAAGTTAAAGAAGTTGTTGAAGAAAAACCTGAATTTCCTGGCTTATTACCAGAAGTAGAGGTTAAAGGAGAAAAAGTAGATAAAGAAGTAGTAGATGAAGAAGTAGTAGATAAAGAAGTAGTAGATGAAGAGGTGGTAGGTGAAGAGGTGGTAGGTGAAGAGGTGGTAAGCAAAGATGAGACTGTAATGGTAGACGAAGATGTGGATGGTATACCAGATACTATAGACGCGGATGGTGGCATGCCGGCTCCAGAAGGTCAAGAAACAGTTTCTGTTGAAGAGAAAAAAGAAGATGTAGTAGAAACAACAAGCGTAGAAGTTCTAGACGCTGAGGGTAATGAAAGAAAAATAACTGTACCAGTAGCTACTGGGGTTGATACATCTACTCAAAATGAATCTATTGACACGCAGCCTGGTAAAAAAATAGAGATACAAGCGGAACAACCTGATGTTACTGGTGAAATGATAGATTCTATTGATGAGAAGTCAGCAGATGATATTAAGGTTGCCGAAATAAAAGCTCCGGTTAATAACACTGAACAAGAAGTTGTCGAGAAAGTGGTGGAGAAAAACCCCGTGTTAAATGCGGTTGCAAACGAAAGCACTAGCAATACTAATCCAGTTAATTGGTTAAAAGACAGTGGGTTCATAGGAACAGATGAATCACAATCAGATACCGCTCTTGTTAAAACAATTAATAACGTGTTTAATGAATTATTAGGAGACACGAGCACCACTTCTAAACTACCGCTAACTAGTGGTGACAAAGCATGGTGTGGCGCTTTGGTTTACGAGGTACTTACTTCCACAAACGCCATTCCAGACCTTAAAACTAGTGGCGACAAAAAAGCTTCTGAAACTGCTTACAATTTTTTAAGAGCAAGAGAGTACTTAAAAGTAGGAACAAACACCACGGAGCCTAAAATTGGAGATATAATGGTTACTTCTCGCCCAGGTGGTTTTTATCACGTTGGCTTCTACGCGGGTACAGATGCGAATGGAAACGTACTACAGCTTGGGGGTAATCAAAACAATAAACTTAGTTATAGAACAGTTCCTAAAGGGCAAAAAGTTGTAGGGTATAGAAGGTTGGAGAACATGGCTGATGTAAAAGAAGCAGCTGTTGTGTCTGAAAAAACAATGGCGAAGCCAGTAGTTGAAGAAAAAGAAATTGAAGTTGTAGACAATCGTGGAAACAAAAAGAAAATTGTAATACCTGCTATGGGAGTAGCCGATGCAAACTCAGCTCAGTATAAAATGATAAATTTTGACGACAACGTTGAGGTTGGTCAAGATGCTGGTGAGTTTACTTTGGATGCCGGCGTTGAAAAAGAAGGTGTTAAGTTAAACTTAGATATCGAGAATATAACACCTCAAATGGGTTTAGACAGAGGTGGTTTTGCGCCAGTAATCACATCGGAAAAACCTTTTAAAGGTAAAAGCGATGACGAGTTGGCTGTTATGTTGGATGATGCTATAACTAAGGGTGATGATGAGTTGGTTAAAGATTTGGTTGATGCCGGGGCATTAACCACGGAAGAGTTAGTAAAACAGAAAAAAGATGCTAAAGCTGAACTCGATAAAACCGCGAAAAGACATACTGCTGGAAATGACCACTTTGATAAAATAGAATATATTGATAACATAGAAAAGAAATATGAACACAATACTGCTGAAACATTAAAAAGTAGGTATCCAGATGTTGATTTAAAAAACATTGTAAGTAAAGAAGATTGGCTAGCCGCCGCTGTGAAAAGCAAAGATCAAGGCGGTTTAGGACTTACTGGTACTGAGGCTGAGACTGAGTGGGAAAATACTTATGTTCAATTTGACGATCGTGGTGAAATAGATTACAGCCGTATAGGTGGCTCCTACACTGTAAACTACCTTTCGCGCACCGTACCTTTTTTAGTGGGATTTTCACCTATATCTAACTTTGTATCAGAAGGGGACCCAAGAGCCGAGGTTGCATTAGGGGAAAAAGTTTACGAGACGGTGATGACTGATTCTAAAGGTGAAACGCGTTCTCCTAAGTTTGACAATGAAGAGCAAGAAATCATGTTTAAAAAGCAGCTTCTCAACGCCGTGCCTAGAGAAGATTGGGTTGAGTGGGTGAACTTCTCTGGTAAAAGCGATTGGAATAACCTTAGAGAAAGTTATATATTAAAAGCAACAGCTGCGGTATTTAATGATGAAATGGATATTTCAAGTAAAAAAGGAGCTGCATTAGAAACTAGAAGCATAGCTTTTGATTCTAAAAAACAAAATCTAGTAAACAACGTTGCTAATTGGGAAAATGAAACTTCTAACTTAAAGAAACAAATACACGACATCAAAGCGAAGTATGGTCATTTTAGAGGTGGCAAATATACTCAGTTAGTTGATTTTAGTCTTGCCGACAAACAAGCGCTAAGACAGTTGTTAAAAGAAGGGGATGATTTAGAGTACCAAAGACTTGGCTTAACCATTTCACAAAAAGATTTAGTTTACGAGAGAGAACAGTTCAACACCGATGCTACAAAGTGGCAAGAAGACAGAGATGAATCTTTTGCAAACTGGGGTTGGAATGTTCAAGATGGTGTTTTTGACCCGGCATTTAACTCTACTAAAGCTAAGATGGAGTGGAATGAAAGTATAAAAAACACTCTTGGTTGGAGTGCCGATGTGTTTTTTGGTAATTTTGTAGAAGAAATGTTAAGATATAGGGGTTTAAGAGCAGCTATTACAAGAAAAAGCATTAAAGCGTTTGGTCGATACGTATTACCCGTCACGATTGCAGCCGATGTGACAAGTAGTTTGTGGCAAGATCAAGTTTATCAATTTGCCCCAAACCGTATATCCGAGTATAACGATGGAGGTATGCATCATACGGGGATGGTGTTTGACGCTTTAGCTTCCGCTGCTACTGTTGATTTTATTCCAACTTCAAATGATTCTTCTGGAAAAATACTAGACCCTAAGTTTAAAAAACAAGATGGAGATGGTTGGTGGGGTAATTTGTATGAAAAAATGGCACCAGGATGGGCTGGTGGTCAAGGTAATTGGAACGCCTATAGTACTAGTAAAACTTTTGCTAAATTGCTACCTTACACTTTAAATATAATGAGTGCTTATAGAGGCACAGCTGCCCAATCTGCTAAATATGGTGGAACAAAAAGTCTTTTTGACGGTAGATCAAAAGTAGCAAAAAACCTTGGTGTTAATCGTGGTTTTGGTAAAAAAATAGTTAACTCTTTAAACAGAGAATGGTTAACCTCTCCTAGAATGATGGGTTCTTATAACATGATGAGAATTAATCATAAAATGACATTCTTTGACAACTACGCTGATGGTAGAGCAAGAGGTCTTGACGCTGCTGGGGCTTTTACTTATGGTAACTTTCTATCTTTAGCAACTGGTGTTAGTCAAACAATAATGCCTGATTACAACTGGATAAACACCTCTGGTGGTAAAAAGATAGTAAATAGATTAGTAGGCGATTTAATGGAGGGTTCGTATGTAGCCGCTGGAAAAACCGTAGCTGATGTTGGTAGAGCAGCAACAAATCGAGCTGCCTTACAGGTTGCTGGAAAAAACTTCTTGAAAGAACACATTGAAGAGCAGACAGATGTTTTATTACAAGACGTAGTTAAATCAGCTACATTTGCTGAGCACTCTCCAGATATATTAAAAGTAGAAATGCAAGCCGAGGTGTTAAGTGGTACAACTGTATTGACATTACCACTAGGATCTATTAGCGCGGTTAGAACTAGAAACGACGCTAGGGCTAAAATATATAGAATGTTTGAGCAATCTGGTCAAGAAATTATAAACAACGGAAGAGCAGAGCTTAGGGTTATAGATAAGAAAATCGCCGAAACTGATAACACTAGCAAGGGTATTGAACTTAGAAAAGTACTAAACAACGAAAAACAAATATTAGAATCTAATATTAAAGAGGGTGAAAATATTGTTGAAGCATTGAAGGCTTCACCAAAAAACGTTACAGATACTCAAGTGGATCTTTTAGTTCAAAAGTCTAAACTGAACAAAAGAAAGAAAGAACTTAGTAATAAAGATAAAGCCTTTAGTTTTAAAGAAATTGAGGAAATAAATGATGCAATTGCTTCTATAGACGAAGAGATAAAAGTGCATGATATTGGAAACTACCAAAACAAACTATATAACAAGTTGTTGGAAAACGCAATAAAACTTGCTCCTAAGTTAGGATTTGAAATAGTAGAAAAAGGTCTTAACGAAGAGGAGTACGGTATAGCTGTTGAAATTCAAAGAAAGAAAAGACAAGTAAGAAATGCTTATTTAAAAGATCAAATAGCATTGATAAAAGAGAATAAACCTAAAACTAAAAAAGCAAAAAAAGAGCAAGCAGCTCAAATAAGAAGACTTGAAAGGCAAATGACAAAAGAAAACGTTTCTCTTGAAGGACCTGGGCATATTGATTACGATTTTTCTGGAAATAATAATCACAGAATATTTATTCGCCCTGGAGCCGCTAAGTGGAGCGGTAATAATGCTGTTGTTTTACATGAGATGCTGCATGTGATGCTTTTTAACACGCTTTTTACAAAAGATGGTAGAGCTAAAAACGCAAAGTCTTTAAAAGCCCTTAGTTACCTTTTAAGAGAAGAACTTTTAAATAATCCAGAAAAATACCAAGATACTCGATCTTACGTTGCAAGTAAAGACAATGTGTCTGGTAAGTTTGATCAGTATAAGTTTGATGCCGATCATGATGGTAATTTTTCCGTACAGTTTGACGAAATGTTTACTGTCTTTATCGAAGCGTTAGCACAAGGTAATATATCTGTTAAGTCAAATATTATCACCGAAATAAATGATGTTTTCAGAAGGATGTTTAGAAAAGCTGGTGTAAACTTTAAAGTTAAAGGACATCAAGGTATGGTTAACTTTTTAAGAGACTTTAACGATGAGATGATGCAGGGTGATGGAAATCTTAGTAAGGGTATGGTTAAGATCTTTGAAGAGGGTATGCAGTTTGATATAGATCCTAATGCTAAAACAGCTGCCGACAAGTATGAAAGGTTAATGATGGAAATGTATGGTCTTGATCAGTGGAAACCAGCTGAAACTAAGTATTCAAAATCAATAGTAGCAAAAAACTCTAGTCAAAATGTTTATAAAAACAAGATGATTAAGGATGACTTGAAGATAACCGAAAACACTAAAAGAATTGTTGAAGAAAACTCTAGAATAAGAGAGCTTATACTAGAAGAAGGTATAAAGGGTAAGGGTGGTAAAATAGTTGCATCTGAAGACTTGCAGACTAAACTTGTTGAAAACAACATGGGTCTAGCTGTAAACCTAGGTATGTTCGCTGCGCAAAACCCAAATATAATGGGATTAGAAGCTGGTAAAAGAATTACTGCTGATCAATTTATATCTGGTTATTACTTACAATTAAATACTTTAGCTGGTACTTACGATGCGTCAGTAAATGAGTTTGGTCAATATTTAAACACTATTTTACCATTAAGATATGGTGAGATATTAGCGGCTGAAAAAGCTGGTGCAGTTGAAGGTTCTGTAGGTTTGGATCTTGTAAAAGATTTAGAAGATGATGTGGATGAAGATTACACTCCAGATGATATTGGAGTAGGTGCGTTGGTAGACACGGCTAAAAGACTTGGTGTTAAAAATGAAACAAAACCTTTTATTGACGAGCTGCTTGAAAAAGTTAAAAAACTAGATGAGTTAAGAACAAAAATATCAAACAAGTTTGACGAAACAACAGCTAGTGAAATTGCTGCGTTAGAATCTGAGGGTGTAGCTGATATTGAATTAGACGCTATAACTGTTAAAAAAGCGCCTAACCTACTTTACAAATTTACTTCTAAATTATTTGGTATTGACGAGGGTAAGTTAAATCCTAAAAGTGAGAAATGGTTAGCAAACCTTAGAAAAGATAATAAAAGAGGTACTAACGAAGTAAGAGCGGCTCAAAGAGCTGTTGTTCAAAACGTGCAGTTAATACTATCTACTATATTTAACGAAGGTCACACTAAAGCACACAAGTCTTCTGGTATGCCTAGAACTTTATTAAAGTTTGGTTACAATAAAAGCTCTAAAAGAATAGGTAATAGTTTTCCTCAATACAAAAAACCTAATTTATCAGAAAAAGATTTTTTAGAATACGTTGGGGTGTATAAAGTTAAAGGTGGTTTTGAGTTTAAAGTTGATAGAAACACTGGGACTAAGTTAATAGCTATAGCATCTATGGTTGATAGAAACATGAGTTTGCAAGCTATAAATGAAAACCTAGTACAAACAGGCGATATAACATCTAAGATAAGAGTTGCTATAGAAGACGGTATGTCTAAATCTAGTAAATCTATATACTACATAAAAAACCCAGAGTTACAGCCTATAATAAATGAAAAGCTACACGTAATATCTGATAGATTTGATAACGCAGACGTTCGTGATATAAAGGCTTTAAAGAAAATAGTAAAAGACGTGTTTAAGGGTACTGAGGTTAATGGAACTAAGTTCGCTGACTCTTTGCTTGGTAAAACAGGTGTTATAACAAGGTATGTTGAAATGCCTTATGTTAAGGCTGATATGAGTTTTGAGGAGTTTGCGTCTAAGGAAATAGAGTATGAAACTTTAAGAACAGGTGTATTTAGCATGCTTGGTTTAAAGGTTGATAAAAAAGCAGATCTTTATACGAATTCAAACATGAAACTTGCTAGATCAAGAGTCGCTGAGTTTGTAACCACCGTGTTGGAGGGTTATCAAAATAAAAATATAACTAAGAAGAAAGCAATGCAATTGCTTTATATGTTAGAACAACAACACATAACAGCAGCTAAAGCGGGTAATGGTCGAACGTGGTTTGTTGATGGTACGAATCAAACTGAGCGAGCTGTTTACCCACCAACTAAAACAGTTAAGGGTAAAAAGGTTCCACACCCAAAAGCAGGTCAATATGTTAATAACGAAGGAAAACAAAGGGACCAACTATTTGGATCAAAACAAGGTTCCGCCATGGACTTTAGGTTGTTTATAAATAAAACTTTATCTGGTACTGGTCTTGAGTTTGGGTTGACAACTACAGAAAACAATAAAATTAAAAAAGATCTTGGTATTACATCGTTGACACAGCAGAAATCTAAAAGTGTTATAGAAGATTTAATCAAAAAAGCATTTAACTTTAAAGCTAGAAAAGACGAGGCTATGATGGCTAGAGAGCTTGTTAAAATGCAAATCAAGTTTTACGCTGAGCATAACATGATGTCTAATGAAGAGTTAGCTATGCATATATTTACTTTTGGTAGTAACATGAGCACGGCTTCTAGAAGAGCTGCTAACGTACATGGTATACAGCAAGGTATATTAAGTGGTGATACTAGTGGTAAGTATATTTATGGTGAAATTAAAAACGCTGGTAAGACTTTAGAATACGAGCATGGTAAACCCCACGAACAGTTAATGCTAGAGCTACTTGGCACTGCTTTAAAGTACAAGGGTAAAGGTAAAGCTATGGACGACGCGATGAACGATTCTTTTGTTGATTACGAGGTTAATATTATTACTAAAAAAATGGATGCAACTCTTACTGCTAGTAATAGAAAAAGCAGAATGGGCTCTAACTATATAAAAGGTTTGTTACAAGGTTGGAGGCAAAGGTTGTATAACGAGGAAAACTTTGGCCACCCAGATGTTGGTGCTATAATAAGCTTAGATGGTGAAAACACTATTACCGGTGAGGGTCACTCAAAAGCATTAAAGGTTTTACCTAAATCAAAAGCTGATGTTGATGTAGATATAAAAGTTAACAAAGGTTTGAAAGGAGCTAACTCTATAAATTATAATAAAAACATTAAGGGTATCACTGTTTTGGATTTCGACGACACGTTAGCAACCAGTAAATCTATGATTAGATATACTAAACCAGATGGAACTAAAGGTAAGTTAAACGCGGAGCAATACGCTAGTACTTACGAAGAGTTGTCTGATTTAGGCTATCAATGGGATTTTTCAGAGTTTAGTAAGGTTGTAGATGGGAAAACAGCGCCGTTATTTAACAAAGCACTAAAACTACAAAGTAAGTTTGGTCCTGAAAATATGTTTGTGTTAACAGCTAGACCCGCTGAATCTGCCGAGGCTATATTTGAGTTTTTACAAGCTAATGGTTTAAAAATACCGTTAAAAAATATTACCGGTTTAGCCAACTCTACATCAGAGGCTAAAGCGCTTTGGATGGCTGAAAAAGTTGGCGAAGGTTATAATGACTTTTACTTTGCAGATGATGCCTTACAAAATGTACAAGCTGTACAAAACATTTTAGATCAATTTGATGTCAAGTCTAAGGTCCAACAAGCTAGATCTAAAAGTATTAACTACAACAAGCGTTTTAACGATATATTAGAAGAAACAACTGGAGAAAAATCTGAAAAAGTATTTTCTAAAGCTAAAGCTAGAAAAAGAGGTGAAGAAAAAGGTAAATACAAAATATTCATCCCACCATCAGCAGAGGATTTTGTTGGTCTATTGTATTCTTTTTTAAGCAAGGGTAAAATAGGGGAACAACAGTTTGAATTTTTTAAAGAAGCCTTGATAGAGCCTTTAAATAGAGCATACAGAATGTTAGACTCTGCAAAACAAGCTATATCAAATGACTATAAGCAATTAGGTAAAGCATTTCCAGGTGTAAGAAAAAAGTTGTTTGAAAAAATAAATAAGGATTACACTTATAATGACGCTATTAGAGTTTATCTTTGGAATAAGTTTAACTTTAAAATATGGGGTTTATCTGAAACAGATGAAAAAACTTTAGTTGCGCTGGTTGAGGGTGACGAAAACTTAAAAGCTTATGCTGATGCCTTGAGTATTATATCTAAAGCTAAAGATGGTTACGTTGAACCAAGTGAAAATTGGGCTGTTGAAGATATAAGAACTGATTTAATGAACGCTGTTAATGGTATTGGTAGAAAATCGTTTTTTGCAGAGTTTTTAGAAAATGCTGACATGGTGTTTTCAGAAGAAAACTTAAATAAAATAGAAGCTATATACGGTTCTAACTTTAGAGAAGCTTTACAAGACATGTTGTATAGAGTAGAAAACGGTACAAACCGAAGTTTTGGTAGCAATAGATTAGTTAATAGATTTATGAACTGGATAAACGGTTCGATTGGTACAACAATGTTCTTTAACTCTAGATCTGCAGTTCTTCAAACTTTATCTACTGTAAACTTTATAAACTGGAGTGACAACAACGTTCTTGCTGCTGCAAAAGCTTTTGCTAATCAAAAACAATTTTGGGCTGACTTCTCAATGATATTTAACTCTGACATGTTAAAGCAAAGAAGAGAGGGTAGAAGTTTTGATATAAATGCTAATGAAATTGCTAGTATGGTTTCAAACGAAAAAACAATGGCTGGTAAAATGAAAGCCTCATTAAACTACTTATTAAAAATAGGTTTTTTACCAACACAACTTGCGGATAGCTTTGCTATAGCGGCTGGTGGTTCAACTTTTTATAGAAATAGACTGAGCACTTACTTGGTAGAAGGTATGGGTGAAACAGAAGCCAAAGCAAAGGCTTTTGCTGATTTTCAAGTAATAGCTGAAGCAACTCAGCAGTCAGCTAGACAAGATATGGTTTCTCAACAGCAAGCATCTGTTTTAGGTAGAATAATACTAGCATTCCAAAACACACCAATGCAGTATGCTAGATTAATGAAAAAAGCGATATTAGATCTTCAAGCTGGTAGGGGTGACGCAAAATCAAATGTTTCTAAAATTGTATACTACGGTGCGGTTCAAAACGTTATATTCTACAGTTTACAAACAGCGTTGTTTGCCGCTATGTTCGGCGAAGATGATGATGACGAAGAATTTATTGATAAGAAAACAGAAAGAGTTATTAGCGGTAGTATAGATAGTATTCTTAGAGGTATGGGTGTTGGTGGAGCTATAGTGTCTACTGTAAAAAACATGATCAAAACATACGCAGAACAAAGTGGTAAACCTAGTAACAGAAAAGATGATACTGCTGTTTTAATGGAAATGTTAAACATATCACCTCCAATTGGTATTAAAGCTCGTCAAATGAAATCTTCTAGTAGAAACTTAAATTGGAATAAAAAAACTATAAGTCAAATGCCTTACTACAACTTAGATAACCCTATTTGGGAGTCTGTAGGTTTGACTACGCAGGCGGTAACTAATGTTCCTTTAGCTAGATTACACACTAAAGTGACAAATATAAGGGAGTCTGTAAACAAAGAAAATGAAGGTTGGCAAAGGTTAGCTATGCTTATGGGTTGGTCTAAATGGAACTTAGGTATAAAGGATAAAAGTTCAAAAAAAGCAAAAAGCAAAACAAGATCAAGATCAAGAACGCGAAGTAGAACAAGAAGTCGTGTTAGGTAAGTAAACAATTCAAAAAATAAGTGATAATAAATAGATGGTAAGAAAACTAATAATACTGCTACTACTTGTATCTAATATAACGGTAGCGCAAACGTTTGGTAAAGAAGAGATTAAAAGCTTGTTGAAGTATTCTACTTTCTACACAGCTGTTAACGGTGGAACATCACTTTCAGATGTTGATGTATTCTCTGTAGATAATGGTTTATCTACACAGACTATTTCAACTCCTTATGATTATAATTTTACCATAGGATTACGTAAGATTGCAAGGTTTGGTTATGAAAACAAAGCTCAAACATTCTATGACGGCACGGAATCTAATTACAGTGATGCGGCCACTGTGGGTAAAGTTAAAGGAGTTGAGTACTTATTTGAGGTTGATTATAAAAGGCAAGAAGGTATTGACTATATGGATCAACATCATTTTATTAGATTTAGCTCTGATGATGGTTGTCCAGATGAGTTATGTATAAACTTCTTTGCTTTGAAGATAGAGTATTTAGAAGATGGTTTTGCTGATATCAAGTATTTTGAAGCATCGGAAAGGTACAGGCAACGTAAAAGCAAAAACCTATCATGGAACGTTGGGCTTACACATCGTCTCGCTGAACCCTACGGTTATAATGCTCTAGATGAGTGGATGTTAGACAACGGCGATTTACATTATACATATTTAGCTTTACAAGAAGGTTACGAAGTTGATGTGTATAGCAACTCATATTACTCTCCTTCAGGAGAACTTGTAGCTACCAGTGCTGAGGTTTGGGAGGCGGTTGTTATACCTGAAGTGCTAACTGATTATACTGAAAAGAAAAGAAACGAATTAAAGAAAACCATACAACACTCATTTGTTGTAGGTTTTGATTACTACAAGTACTCTAAGAAAACATGGATGCATGCTTGGGGAAGTTTAATGCCTTATCATTATGATGATGGTAGTGAGTTCTCTTATCATAATTATGTTGATGGTCAGTGGTACGATTATTCTGGTGGATTAATATACGGAATAAAAGTAAACAAAAACTTAGGTTACTTTGTAGAAGGAAAATATAACAAGTACTGGAATAGAGAATGGTACGACTTTAAATTAGGATTAAATTACACAATATTTTAACATGGCATACAATCAACCAAACAACCCGTTTAAAAAGCGTGGTGGAAATCAAACGTTTATAGATCCACATGCTGGAGAATCTAGTGGTGAGTTTGATGGAATGACAAGAGAAGAGGCTAAAAAAACAATTAAGTTTAACACGTCTAACCAAACAGAGAAAGCAAGAAAAAAAGCTTTTTACAAAAAGTACGGTACTTTAAACAAATAAAATGGCAAAAGAATTAAACGAAGACACTGGCTTTGTATTAAGCGTAAAAACA
>Ga0208134_1000271_pt1 | contig 33739 bp, 50 predicted proteins | sample VirMetDEL_Mar_31_FD_184515 | JGI IMG/M metagenome (GOLD analysis project Ga0208134, IMG submission 184515) | Aqueous microbial communities from the Delaware River and Bay under freshwater to marine salinity gradient to study organic matter... | ecosystem: Environmental > Aquatic > Marine >...
TAAAAGAAAAGATAAATATTTTATTCTAATCTTAAAGTAATTGTTAGGGGTAGTATAGTTACTATCCCTAATATATTAAATGTCTCTAAAAGCCCCTCTATCTATAATAATTAATAAATAACCATAGGAGTACAATATGCAAAAATGCACAGAACCTTTACATAACCATCATGATGGCTGTCCAGCTTGTATAATATCAAAAACAGAATCTGATAATATACTAGCAATAAATAAATTCTTAAAAACAGAAAATGATTTATTAAGTGAAAAAATCTTAAAATATAGAGATTTATATAATAATCAATTAAATCGTCTAAATAAAAAGAATAATCAAATTGCTAATCTAAAAAAGGAAATAGCTGATATGGAATCATATATAGCTGGTCAAGATTAACCCTCTATCTTTAATCAATCAAAGGAGGTGTGATATGTTCACATTTTTAAACGTTACAGATAGCTATTGGAATTTTGTAAAAGATTCTGATGGCTGTTTAGTACATGTTTCTGTAGATAAATATCCAACACAGCAAAGTGCTGTGGAAGAAGTACAGAGACAAATTATAGAGCAGTAATTGTATTAGCCCATTACATTCCGTGTAAAAATTCTCCTAATGGAGTTTCTGGAAGTAGTGGGCTTTTACTTTTCTCTCTATCTCTGTCATATCACAATGGTATGGCATAATAGTAAAATAGGAGTATAGTAATATGGACAAATTAAAAAACGTAATGGCTGAATGGAAGTCACAAATTAAAGAGGCTACATCAGAGTTCGTATGGTTTAATAAATCTAAGAAAACAGAAGTAGATGGTAGTGAAGTGTGGATAAATAAACCTATCAATGTATCAGAAATTGCTGATGTCTTATCAGATGACGATAATTGGTTTGTTAATATATTCATAAAAGAAGATGATAAAGCAGTTGAAGAAGTCAGTAGCATACGTGAAGAACTTGCTAAATTGAAGATGGAAATTGTACCAGAAACAGAGTTTTCTTGCAAGAATCAAGTTATTAGATATGCAATAAGAACTAATAAATCATAACCTAATATGTAGTGAGTAGCTGTAATAGTTGCTCACTACATTTTTTTAAAGGTGTTCCTTCATTCTTCAGTCACTCAAATCTTTAACTCGCCAAAAAGCTCGTAAAAATATGCTGGGAGAGTCAGTTTGGTGGCAGGGTAACTACAACAAGAAACGTATAAATAAACAAGAAACACATCTCTCTCTATCTTTGTTTATTCATGTTAATTAGTAAGATAGTAAAGATCTGTCACTAGCGAAAGTTAACGTTTAAACAAATATGCTATTGCAAGCACTCATGAATTAGTAGTTGTCATGCCTGTTTTAGGTACCAAAATCTGTATATTCTAAAAGAAACAGCAGAGTCATAGACACCCTAGTCATCACCTTGGATTAGACTAATTAACTAATCAATCAGGTAGCATAATAATATCTTTACATATCTCCTGCGACTATGTGGATTCATTGAAATTATTCAACACATAACGTATACAGTTAAGATTAAATGTAAAGTTAGAGAACAATGTAGGTTAGCGTGGTGTAATAAGGATATCGTCCTACATACTGTTACTCAAACAAGGTTTGCTCTGTACCTTGACACCAAAACAGAGCAAAACGTTATAACAGACGCTGGGATGGACTATGAACGAGGAAGTTGAGAGCCTTAAAACATGGATAATATAAGAGGTTCACCATGAACATCCCAGAAAATATAAGAGGTTATGCGCATTAACATTCGTTAACGTCATGACAGTAGCCACCATTGGAAAAACTATATATGAAATGATAGTTTAGTACAAGGCACGATAAATCTACCACGAGTTTGCAACGATGTGACAGTAGAAGAAGTGTTAGGGTTGTGTATAACCTCTAAAAATTAACAAAAGGAGTATAAAATGATAAAAGTAAAATCAAAAGATGAAATAATACAAAGACTTGTAGATATACTATCTAGCGAACCTACATCTGATAAACTTTATGAAAATGAATTTTATGAAAGCGGTTTAATAGATGCACTTAAATGGGTCTTAACAATTGACGAAGGAGACAAAGAATGCAACGATTAGTAGTAAAACAACAAGTAAAAACATCAGCTCTTATGAAACTAGACCAATCAAATTACAATCGTTCAGCTTATGATTGGAATGATTTAGGAGTTGTATGTCGTGGACATAGAAATGACGAAGGAGTAATTTTAGTTGAAATGCATTTAGGTTTTTTAAAAAACTTAGGTGCAAGAGTAAAAGATTACCCAGAACAACTTATTGATGTAGTAGAAAAATACTACGGAGAACAATATGGTGTAAGACACGCTACTCCACATCTTACTGAAAGAGTACTTTGGAGAAAACCAAAGAATCTAATAAAACTAATTAAAAAGTATAAAGGAAAGGACATGAGAACAAAATGGTAATAACAGAACAAGATTTTGCAGTAATGTGTGCTTGTCATGGAGGTAATCCTGACGATTATTCAAGATTCAAAAACTTAGGTGTTTGGATGTTTGAAGATGGCAGAATCATAGAACAAGAAGAGAAAAACTAATAGTAATTCTCTTAGAAATAAATTAAATTCTAACAAGATAGGGGGAGTAAATATTATCATTTACATATCCTTTGATTGGGTTGCTCCCTCTATCTTTAACAATAATGGAGGTTATTATGAGATGTATGATACATCCAAACGTCAAACCAGAAATGATTGAAACTAGTTATGTAGAACTAGATTCAATAACTGAAGAGTATGTAACTAAAGGTCACGATGTTTTGTATTGTCCACAATGCTTTGAAGATGCATATGAAAAAGGTAAAACTATGCGTATGCAAATGCAAGCAGCACCTTTTAGATATGAATTAACTAAAGAAGAGTGTAATGCAATTGAAATACAAAATAAACTAAGAGATCTAGAAAATAACCATATTGATAGATGGTTAGAAGGAGGAGAACATAAATGAATAAAATAACATTATTTGCTCAATTAAGTAAAGCATTAGGTTATCTTGCCTTTGCTTTAAACAATGTATTAAAATTTGCTGGTAATGTAACAATTAAAATGTCTGATATTATCACAAATAAAACTAGATATGATGTAGAAATTCTTGTTGAAGGTGCTACAACTATTACACACAAGAATCAAACAGCAGCACAACTAGGTCAATTGTTAAACGATATGGATAAATTTGGTGTTACAGAAGTAATTATAAAACAACATCTTAAACAACAGGAGAAAAAAAATGACAACTAAAGAGCTATTAAAAGACATACAAGAGTTTCTTGACCAACTTGGTACAGCTAAACCATTGTATGTAACTAAAGCTAAAGAGTTATCAAAAGCTATTGATTATCACTTAGGAGTTTATGATAATGTATCTGAAACTAAATAAAGACGATAGGTTACAGTTTGGGGTGCTTTTAACACTAGACGAAGTAGATACAATTATACTTGGTTTAGAAAAGTTATCAGCACCAAAAGCTGACACTTTACAAACAGAGCTTTTTCATTTAAAAGCTAAAGCTAAAATTAAAGGAAGACAAACCTATGGAGAAACAAAAAAACTGTGAACATGAAAACAAAGAATATATTCCTGCAGAAATTGAAAATAACGTGCAGGAAAATTTAGTCTGTTTAGATTGTCACACAAACTTACCATTAGAAAGGGAAGACATATGAGTCCAGCATTTATAGATAATATGATGTACGTTGGAGATACACCTTGGCACAAACAAGGAGTTAGGGTACAAGATGCTCCAACAATAGAAGAAGCATTACAATATGCTAAATTAGGTTGGAAAGTAAATAAACGTAAAACTTATTACTTTGACAACAACATACACACTCAAGCAATGCCTACTGGAGGATACTGCACATATAGAGCAGATACTGGTCAAGTATTGGGTAAAGGTGTGTCTGAAAGATATGGTGTTTTACAAAACGAAGAAGCTTTTGCACCTTTTGAACCATTACTAGATATGGGTTTCAAATTAGAAACAGCTGGTAGCGTTCAAGATGGTAGAAAAGTATGGATACTTGCTAAATCACCAGAAAGATATACTGTTGGAAACGATGATGTAATAGACCAATATGTATTATTGTATACATCACACGATGGTTCAGCTGGTAGTGTCTTTAGACCTACAGGTGTTCGTGTAGTATGTTACAATACTATTGAATTAGCATTATCAAAACAGGCTAAATGGAATTATTCATTAAAACATACTAGTAGCATTAAAGAACGAGTAAAGAATCTTACAAATATAATAGCAAGATCTAACGGTGACTTTAAAACTGCTATTAATGATATGAATAATTTCAACGAAGTAGAAATGAACGAAGATTCATTAGACTTATATCTTGAAACAGTTATACCATTCTTAAAAGACAGAAACAAAGAATCCAAACCTGATATGGATATATTTGTACGCAATACTGCATTACCTGTATATAATAAGATAAAAGATAACTTTTACAATGGTATAGGTAATAAAGGTGAAACACTATGGGATGCATACAATGCAATAACACAGTATTACACACATGACAAACAATACAAAGACTGGGTAAGAACTACACAGTTTGGTGCTGGCTATGATTATAATGTAAAAGCATTTAAAATAGCACAGAAGTTTGTAAACGTTACAAAAAAACAACAACACATTAGTTTAAACTAGGAGGTAATTAATGAGTGACTTTAAAACAGCAACTATTACAGAAAAACTAAATTACATACAGCATGAGCTGAAAGTAAAAAAGTCAAATGTAAATAGTTTTGCTAAATTTAACTACAGAACACTAGATGACATCTTTGAAAATGTAAAGCCGCTGCTAGATAAAACTAGTTGCATTATTACAATTTCTGATGAACTAGTAGACAAAAACAATGGTACATACATTAAAGCAACAGTTGAACTATCTGATGGAAATGATTCTATATCTGTAGATGCATTTGCTAGAGAGTCTGTTGGTAAGAAAGGTATGGATGACCCACAAATGACAGGTACTGCATCAACGTATGCTCGTAAGTATGCTTGCAATGGTTTGTTTGCTATTGATGATACAGAAGATTCTGATAGTATGGATAATCGTAAACAAACATTGCTTAATGGTAAAGAACCTACAAAAGGTCACATAACTGTAGAGCAGAATGTTAAGTTAGATAGATTATCACGAGATCCAGCTTTAAAAGGTTCTGGTACTTCAGCAAAGGTTAGAAAGTTAATTGACGAAAACCCTACTGAAGAAAGAGCTGCTAAAGCTATAACTAAATTACAAAACGCAATTAAAAAAGCAAAGGAGACTAAATAATGGCTGGATGTTACAGACAAGTCGTTAAGGCTAAATCAGTATCAGTAAGATACAATGAACCACCTAAATCATATATGAATTGGAACAATGATGTATGTTTAGATGTTGTAATAGAAAAACAAAGTAAAGATGGTGAGTCTTATGACTACACATTTACTATTTTTGGAAACTATAAAAAAGACAACCCTAAAAACAAATGGGGAAGTGCATTTAAAGTTTCTAAATTCTTTGAAGCTGTAGGTGTTAACACTAAAGATATCAATGATGATATGGTAATACCTGATGCATGGTTTGACCAAGCAGTAGGTAAAGAGTTCTCTTACATTACATATCCTAGTGATAGGCTTAAAGACGATGGTAAACCATTTTGGAATGACTATGACATTGTTATGTCAGCAGCTGCTGGTCAAGATGCTCACAAAGCAGATTTTGACAAGCAAGTAGCTGATGGATGGATTAAAGTCTATGAAGAACCTACTGAAGAACCTTCTGCTGATAGTTCTGATGTAGATGACGATATGGACTTATAATGCATAAGCCTACAGTAAAATCAATATTACTGAATTGGCTTAAATCTCGTATAGATGCTGGTAACTTTTTAGTTGCCAGCCACGAGATTGAGCAAGACCTAAGAGATTATGGTTTATTATTTTACGACACCATGTTTAATGCAGGTACTGCAGGTAGACAATGGCGTGAATTTAAACGTAATCCTGAGCTAATGAAGGCTATTGATGTAAAAGAAGTTAAACAAATACAAACAAAAAGCACAGAACACACATGGGAATTAATAACTATCTAATAGAATACGCAATTAATACAATTGCAAATCGCAAAAAGTTCTGTACGCTTGCTGATTTCAAAGATGTGCTAAACAAAAACAAAGGGAGAGAACTATATCGTAGTATGTTCTTATATCATCCTGATGAAATAAATAAGCATTTTGAAGAAAATGGTAGCGTAGCTAAATATAATGGCAAACAGGCAATAGATAAGTTATATATTGACGTAGACCTAGAAGGACAAAAACAAGGTGATGAAACAATAAATAAAGTTGGTAACCTTGTTAATGACATTCTAGCGTTAGGTGTTAAACATGAACACATTAACGTATGGTTTTCTGGTAGAGGTTTTCACATACATTTACCAGATATATATGGTTTTGAACCTAGCAGCAGCATTGCAGCACAAGTTCGTGCAACTATGCAACGTGATTTTGCTAAGTACATAGATAATATATACGACAATACGAGACTTATTCGCTCAAGCTATTCTCTTAACAAAAAATCAAACAGATATAAAGTTCCTTTACCTTTATCAGCTGTAACTTCTAATGTGTGGGAATACACATATGTATTGGACTTCGCTAAATCCAATTCTAAAATGTACGCCCATAAAAAGTTGCCTGATAAGGTAAGTGAGCTTTACCCTAGTTTACTTCCACATATACCTAGTAAGAAAAATGAAAAAGTAACTAAAGCTATATTTACTAATGTCAAATACAAACCAACAAAGCATATTACATGTATACAACATATGTATAATGCTGGTTACGTACATGGACATAGACATAAGCATTTATTACGTCTTGCTAGTTTGTGGATAACAAAGTTTGGTTTTCCAAAAGAAGCAGTTATGAGTATGGCTAGAACTTGGAACAATTCATTAACACAACCATTACCTAATGAAGAAGTTAGTACTGTACTGAGAAGTATTACTAACAAAGATGGATATAACTTTAGTTGTAGAGATGAAGTGCTTTCTAAGTATTGCGATAGTAAATGTACTTTGTATAGATACAAAGATCTGGATGAAAATATAACAGCAGTTAATTCTAGTCAAATGGCACAAATATTACTAGAAGCTTACACAGAAGATTTTACTAATAGGTCTTTTAACATAAAGGAAATATTTCCATTTATGACACAAGACTATGTAATAAAATGTGGTGAGCTTGTAGTACTTACAGGTGACACTAAACTAGGTAAAACTGCATTCTGGCAATATATTATTGCTAATATAGATATTCCAACATTGTTTCTATCTTTAGAAGTACAAGCTAAACTAATGTCTAGACGATTCTATCAAATTGCTCTAAACCAAAGCAAAACACAAATTGAAAATATGTTTATTGCTGGTGATAGACCAAAAATAGAAGAAGCAGTCAACAGATTAGAACATCTACAAATTATAGATGCCAGTACAGCACCTGACATAAGTCAATACGCTGAAATGGTAGATAAGCATGATGTTAAAATTATTGTTGTAGACACACTAGACGTTGTACAAGCTAAGTTTGCTAAAAAAGAACCATTGCAACAGCAAATATATATTGTTAATGCTCTCAAAAACCTTGCAGTCGAAAAAGACATTATTGTACTTGCAGTTAATCATTTATCAAAAAGTGCAAGTTACAGACATAAAGAAGGTGAAGAGCTTGATGTATATAGTGCTAAAGGTGCTAGTGATGTAGCACAAAAATCTGATAAAATCATAGCGTTTATGGGTAATAAACAAAGTAAAAAGCGTAAGATAAAATCTCTTGCGTCTCGTGATGAATCAGACTTTGAAATAGTTACAGCATTTGATTGGAAAACATTTAGTTTTTCTAAATATGCTTAAATACAATAGGGGGAGTGTAACAGCTCCCTCTATTTATAACTTAAAGGGTAAAAATGAATACAGCAAAAAAAATAACAATATTTGGAGTTCCGTTATTTAAAATATTGTCGAAGTCAGAAAATAATTATAGGAGTTATAAAATAATATTCTTTAAATTTATATTAATTGGTATAGGATATGCAATAAATGAACATTCAGAACATATACATTTTAATATAGGTATAACGAAATTTGAAACAATGATTAACTTTAGCATAAGGAGGAATTGGTTATTATGAAAATATATCCAAATTTAGCATCAACTAAGATGCAACAATTAATATCATTACTAAGTGATTTAGAACATACTGATAGACAACGTATGTCTAGCGATGGTCAAGAAGCACTTGATAATATATTTGAGCTACTAGGCATGCCTAAATATGATGATGTTATTAGAAAATCAGAAGAGGAAGAATAACATGGCTAAATACGAATGGAATGTAACAAGACAAAAAGCTGGTACTGAAATATATGTAAGTAACGCTTATAAAGATTTCTTTATAGGTGAGCAAGACGAACATACTTCAGAAGAATCTGCAAGAATGACTATTCTAATTGCACATATATGTAAAAATGCATTGAATGAGAATAATCCATATAAAGAACATGAGGATTATACAAATGAGCGGAGGTAGAGCAGCTAAACAAAAAGGCAATCGAGTAGAACGAGAATGTGTTAATCTAGCTAAAGATTTTGGCTTTGAATCACGCAGAGCGTGGGGTTCAGATGGAAGATCTCTTGGTTGGCACGAAGAAGTAGATATGACTATAGATAAACAAGGTGATTCTGTACCATATAAATTTCAAGTTAAAGCTCGTAAAAAAATTGGTGACCTTTATAAACCTTGTGACGATGTTTATGGACAAATCATAAAAGAAGATAGAGGAGAACCATTAGTAACGATACGTTACAAAGACTTCTTACTCCTGTTAAAAAAAATAGCAGGGTAGAAGAGTCTTTTTTAAAGTAATTTGGAAAAGGCTGACATATAATAGCTCTGATACTGGTATGTGGCAGAGCAAACTTAAAGGTGGTACTGATTGGCGTTAGTACCACTTTTTAACAACTAGGAGATAATTATGAACAAACTAATCCAAACAGAAATCGAAGATATAACTAGTATCTTAAACCATGTGGAAAGTTTTACATCATGTCCTCACGTTAAAGACGCTGTACCATTACTTAAAATAAAATATAATCGTGTAAAGGAATATATAAATGATTCATATAATAGAGAAATATTTGGAAAGGACTACTAGAGAAAAAGTAGTTAAAGGAAATGGTAGGAAAACTTGTGCATTAGATAAAAAAGCTGATAAAAACATTAAACATTGTAATAAATGTAAACGTTGCTGGGAACCAGTATGCAGACCTAATAATTCTAAAACACAATTTTTATGGTACGATAATTTTCCTGCATATGGAAAGGAAAAACAAACATGTCCAACATGTCTAAACAATATAAACAATTAGAAGAAATGTTATCTAAAGCAATAGATGGATACGATAAAATATTAACAACTAACGCAGATAGCGGCACACTTAAACGCATTGCTCAAGAACATTTAGATAAAATAATACATAACAAAAAATAGGAGTGATTATGAAAGTAATATCAGCTGAAGAGTTAAGTACTAAAAAGTATAACGCAAAGGAATTAACTAGGCAACATGATATGGAAACAATGTACAGAAGAGGTTATCGTCATGGATATTCAAAAGGTATGGATGATGTAACATACGAAGGTAGAAGTAAAATTGCTAAATTCTTTAATAAGGTACTTCTGCCTTGGACTTATTTTATGGATAAAGATTACAGCAAAGAAAATGACTTTCTTACAATACCACCATCACCAAATGCAAAGAGGAAATCATGACGGATAGAGAACTTAGTAAAGCTATCAAAGGCATTACGCCTAAATTAGTTAGGTCTTTAAGTCAAGGAGAGCATTACAATCATAATATGACTCATCATTTATATAGCTATACTACAGAGGGTATAGAATTAGAAGATGGTGAATCATACGTAGTATTAAAAGATAACAAAACAGATGATGAAATAGCTGTATTGTTGTTAAACGAAGACAAAATATCATATCAAATGTTAATCTAGGAGGAACAATGAACAAAAAGCAAATAAAAGAAGTCTTTAAAAACTATAAAGTACAGCTAGGTGCTGGTGCTTTAGAAGTTGTTGAAGACGAATTAAACCGTTATGTAAGAATAATGGCTGTTAACTGTAACAATGGAAACCTAAAAAGACTTACCCCAGATACTATGTGGGTAGCTTTAAGTAGACATGAGTGATAGTATAAACGATGAGGTTGCCACGCTCATACAAGAACGCCTTGATAAAGGTGCAGAAAAGTATGGGCGTGACATACCTTTAACTGATAAAAGAGATTTCTTGCAAGAATCAATAGAGGAAGCATTAGATAATGCTATATATCTTGCATGTTTTCTTATACAAATAAAAAGGGGAATAAAATGAAACTAACATATTATGTTAAAAAACAAATAGATAGTAAAGACATTACAGATGTTAATATATATGGTGCTGATATAGCTGACTATCCAGACTTATCTGACGCTTATATAGCAAATATAACACATAAAAATGTAACTCTTACCGCAGAAGACTGTGAATCGTTACAAGAAGAAAACGATGAATGGTTTTATGAGTTAGCTCTAGAAGCAGCAAAAGAACCATTTATAACTAGTTTACCAGAAGGAGTATAAAATGGGATATAGGTCAGAAGTGGTAGCTGGTGTACCACTAAAAGATAGAAAAAAAGCACTAAGTATAATAAACGAGTGGGATTCTGTAGGCACAGGTATGGTTACTAGATTCTGGCAAAAAAATCCTGATGGTTCTGAAAGAAAACCAGAAGCATACTTTTATATGCAAGCTGATTGGTGGAAATGGTATAATGATTATCCAGATATATCTAAGTTTGAAGACTTTATATTAGCAGATACTAAAAGATTCTTAACTTGTTTAGGTGAAGATGGCGCTCATCATACTGATTATGGAGACTCATCAGACCACGATATATATGTAATGTCAACTCTTGCATTAGAGGGCAACATTAAGTGGGAAAGAAAAAGGAAACAACTATGATAATACTAAACGTTTGGGAATGGGTGTTAAACATATTTTTATTGAGTACGTCTGCGTTTACATTTACAATTAGTATGTATATGTTAGCATTATTCTGCTATATTTTAGCAGACTTTATAAATAATCTTGTAAATAAAAAACGCTATTAAACACCCGTAAAAAACACTAGGTGAGTGTTGTATTGACTAAGGTAATAATCTGTCGATATAACGCTTCCTAGTGCCTAAAAACAATCCCATAGTCGCCTTTATTTACTTACCTTAAGTACAATTTAATTGTCCATAAAGAGTGCAGCTTAATTGCTGCACTTTTTTATTTAGGAAAAAATGAACCATCTTTATAAATATTATCAGGAATATAACCTTCGCCTCGTTTCATCCAAGGTATATTTTCTTTTAACCAGCCACGAACAGATTTTATTGCTTGTTGAGCTGGTTTTGGAGGAGCAGGTTTAAGTCTTTTTTCAAACAATTCTGGAGCATTTGATTTTAATGCTGTTCCGTCACTCATATTCATAAACCATTCTTCAGCAAATTGTTCTTCAAAATCTCTATCTGTAGTATGTGGATGATAATGTTGGTTATAAACTTGATTATGCTCTAAAGAATCTGCTCTAGATTTAAACCCACCTAAAGGTCTTCTTGGATGTGATTGATTTAAACTCCAACCCCTTAAAGTTCTATCTAACTCATCGCCCTTACTTAAAGCAGGAGTTTTTGCAACATCTCCTTCATATCTACCACCTTCATCAATTCCATGACCTAAAATTTCATGTCCTAATTCATGAGGAACTGTTACATAGCCACCAGTATTTCTAGGATTAATCATAACCCTTGCAGTATCACTCATTGCTGTTCTAGGTACATAATACCCACCTGACCTATCAACAGCATTTGATATTGAAGGTACGCTTTTTTGATATAAAGCATTGTAATGTGACTCTGGCATACCTGTATACATTTTTAATCTACCAGAAGTAACTGCTTCTCTTATATCACTAGCTCTTCCTAATAAGCCTAATTCTTGCATATATGAATCAATAGATTCTTCTGGCATAGACTTTAATAGATTATTCATTTCATTTTGACTTACTTCATATTGTCTTAAATACGCTGGATATTGAAAGTTTTGACCTTGTGTCATTTTAAATTTTTCTGACATACTATTCTCCTAATGTTTGGTCTATAAACGCTTGTTGTTGATTACGTTTTTCTGAACGTTTAATTCTACTTTGTATTTGATTATAAGGAATACGCAAAGTTATTTCTGCTGCTCTTTCTGGATTTTCAACAAGTTGTTTTACTTGCCTAATACCTCTACCAAAAGGAAACATAGTATAAGCTGTATAATTTGCAAACTTTTCCGTTTCTCCATTTAATAATTCCCATGCTGAATCTGGTATTCTAGCTATAGGAGGTTTTAATAATTGTAATGCTCCAAGTTTGCTACCCCAAAATGCAGCATCTCTTTCTTTTTTATCACCATATAACAAATCACCCATTGATTGAAAATAATCAAGTGGTGGTGCTAAAGATGTATCAAATATGCTAAACATAAAAGCACTAGCTAATGCAAATAAAAATAAATCTATTGTATACAGTCGCTCAAAGCGTTCATATGATTCAGTACCTTTTTTAAAATTATATAATTCAGCTTGTCTATAAAATTCTTTTCTAACTCTTATTGAATTAAAAACAAACAATTTAAATCTAGATAACACTTTACCTAATGATGTACCCATAGGAAAATTTCTATATGCATTATTATATAAAAATTGACTTATTTCAATTCCTCGTTGCCCCATGTCAAATACAAAATCATCTGCAATAGTTAGATCTCTACCAGCCTCACCAAATTTCTCTATAGCTTGATGACTATGTGCTATCATAGCATTTAATCTATTAATTCTTTCACTATTCTGCATAATAAAAGAACCATATTCTACCATTACATCGTATACTTTATATTTTTTAGCAACATCTTTTACATTAGGAACATCTGGATTATTTCTATTTTTAATAGCCCTTATTATTTCGTTAGAAAAATCTTTTATATTAACGCCAGCATTCTTTAAACTTTTTCTTAAATTAGTATTTACTTCAAATTCATTTTGTATAAAACCATCAATAACACCTTTTTCTTCATAATATTTTAATATGTCTGCTCTGTTTTTTACAAGCTGACCATTCCCCAACTTAACAACATACTTACCATTGCTATTTTGCAATAAAACTTTTTTAGTTCTTTCTGGCATAAAAGCAGCAAGAAAGTTTTTTGTACCAGCTGTACCAGCTGTCATCATACTTCCGCTAAATATATTAGTAGACCATGTACCAGTATTAGCTAATAAACTCATTAACTGATATTGAGCTTCTAATCTACCTATGTCATGTATTTTACGACTAAAGTACTCTTTTCTTAAACTAGCATCTTTAGGAGCGTTTTTAATAAAAGGGACTGCACCTTTAAATTTAGACTGAAATAGCTTTTCAAATCCTTTTACAACTTGCTCATCAGATACTAAATAAAACAAATTAAGTTTATCTTTTAATTTTAAAGGGTCTGTACCTGTAGTCATAGATTCAGAAAAATATGTCTGATGTCCTAATATTCTTTGCAGATATAATTTAGTAAAATCTGCCCAGACTTCTATAGGGTTACTATAGTTACTACCAATAAGATTATTTAATTCTTTATCACTAGGCTTATAATTTCTCATTCTATATAACATATTATCTATTTCATAATTGCCAACTATTTGGGATGCATTTTTATAATAACCTCTAATAATCATATCAAGATATTCCTCAAGAACTTGAGGACTCTTATCATATCCAACCATATCAGTTTCCCTAGAATGTAATACAGATGCTAAACTACCCGCTTCTGACATAGATACATCTAAATCCTTTTCCGTTATTATAGATGATTCAATAATTTCATCTACAGAAAACAACTCTTGTATATTTTCTACTTTAAGTTGTTGTTTAGTTAAATAAGTATCTCTAGCAATTAAAGCTTCTTCTTCACTTTTACCAGATGCTTTAGCTGTTGCGTAAACTTTATTAGCTTTTTCATTTAACCATTCTAACATTTCTTTATTAGCTTTTTCAGTAGCACCAAAATTAATATGAGGCATATATTTATTAGGTTCTATTTGACCTATTCCCTTAAAGCTAGACCTAACTTTTAATCTATAATTTTTTTCGTTTTTAAGAGGCGATTTTGACTGACGCTTAAGTTGTATTATTCTTTCAATAATACGTTCTCTTTGATACCTTTTTAAGCCATCTACGCCTACTATAGAAATAATTTTAGGATTATTGATGTTGTGGTCTATTACAGTTTTTCTAAAATGTTTTAAATCCATAGAACCATCTTTATTCCATTTCATATATTGATTTAATTTTCCATTTGTTTTTTGATACCAAGAATTAAAATCACTATCTAATTCCCAAACTCCGTCTGCATTTGATACTTTATTATTACTTAAATCTTTTGTGTATATCCACTTATCACCAACATTATTAAAAAAAGTAGTAATTTTAGCATTAGTTTCTTCAACAAGTTTTAATAGTTTTTTATTAGTAGGTCTTATCCCATCTTCTCTATAACTATATAATGTTTCCATTAAATTAACTCTATCTTTCATAGACATAGGGCTAAATATTTTATCTAGATCTTTATATAAACCATTTACCCCTTTTTCAAAATCTATATCTACGTTAGTAAACCTTTCAGCAGCATCATGGTATCTCATAATTCTACCAATAGGACTTGTAAATAAATATACTTGCTTGTTAACTAATCCATCCTTTGTCAAAACAGGAGCAAAATAAGATGGATATTTATTTATCATTCCCATTCCTGTCATTGTTTCACTTAAATAGCGAGGGTCAAGTAAATAAAACTTTTTCTTTATTGACATGTCGCCATCTACGCTTTGAAGACCTTTCCAGTATTTATTAATAGCGTGTATATCTTCTATAGTCATCGTAGTTGAGTCTCTAGGCACTACGTTACCTGATAAAATAGAAGTAAAATTAACAAACCAAGCATCAAAATTATCTCTAATATAATCATTGTTTTTTAAAAACCTTTGAAATTCCTTTACTTGCCTAAAGTCTTCTTTTGTATATGCTTTTTTAGTTAAAGCATCTGACATTATAAATTCTTGCATTGTTTTAAAAGGTTGCTTTTCAACATCTTTAAACATTTTATATTTTTCTTTATCAATATTTAATGTTACATCTTTAATACCAATGTCTTGTAATCTATATCCTAATTCATTTATATTTTTATAATAATTAGCTTTCAATTCAAATGGTATAGATTGAGAAGTATGAATAGCTTTGTAAAAACCATTTTTAAAATATTTGTTATTTTTTTTAGGTATACCTGTTATAGGACTTAATAATAAATTGTGATAATAGTTTATTAAAGAATCAGGTAAAATACCATATTTTCTAGCTAATTTTTCTAACTTACCTGATGTTTTTAAAATCTCACTATCTATAACGCTTTGGTCTATAAACTTATTTTGACCAGAAGAATCAACAATCATTTGTTTTAAATTTTTGTTCTCTTTATTTAACCTAGGTATTAATTCTTTTATAATATTGCCTTTAATACCACGTTCTGCCAATGCTTGATGTATGTCCAAAAAATCATTAGTTAATGTTTCAAGTGATACAATATTGCCATAAGACTTACCTATAAAATCCATTATAGCTCCATAGTCTTTATCTCTTGACATATTAATTAAATGTCCAGAGCTTAATATATCTGCTTGATTGCCTAATATTTCTAAATTTTGCTCTATCCACTTCATCATTTGTTCAGTTTTTAAACCAGTAAGTTTGTTACTTACCAGTTTGATAGGAAGATACTCTAAAGTATCTTTGTAATTTTGTCTAATATTATTAAAACTAAGATTTTCTACATTAATTCCCATTTCGTGCATTTTTTGCACAATTTTGACATTAGGATTATCTACATTAGAGTTAGCTATAGTTTTATCATTAATAAATTCTACTGTATGACCTAAATCAAATAAATCATAAAGTTCTGATACTTTAAATGGACTTATTCTATATTCAGCATTATTTCTACTATCACTTGCTAGTCTAATAACGTTAAATAATTTATCATTATCATTTCTAACAATACCACGCTGTCCTACTGCTAATCCTATATCATCTATATAAGATGAATCTACTGTAATCTTACCTATTTCACCTTCACCTAAAAAACCTATAGAGCTATCACTATTGCCTAATATTTTCATTCTAGCTTGGTTTACTTTTAATATTCTTTTAGAATCTTCTATAGCACCAAGAACTGTATTATGTCCAAATCTTGACACTTGACCATATCCAGCAGTTGAGCCTTCACCAAAATTAGATGCTACTATCTTCCCCTTACTATTTGTTATAGTCATTTCAAACAATGTATCAAACAATAACTTTCTAAATTCTGTATAAGGTATTATAGTAGGGTCAGAACTAGCATCTGCACTAGAATTAACTATTAGCGTACTTAAATCTTTAAATACTTTATATCTATCATAACCATATAGCTTACCATCTTTTAGTTTAATATCTGCTTTATAAGATTGCTCATTAATATCTTTTGGAGAGTATTGACTATCAGGAGGTAATTTAAAATCAAAGCTAAATGAACCACCATTTTTATTTATAAAATCATGCCAACCTTGTATAGTTATCTTACCAGATAAACCCAAACCTAAACCATCTTTACCACTTACTGATTTTTTAGCTACTTCTAGTCTATGTGCAGGACTATATTTAAATAAAGCTAGAGCAAGATCTCTAGAACTATTATAATCTGCATCACCTTGTTTTTTATTATAGCCCATATACGCATCTAAATCAGCATTCATATCAGAATCTTTAAATAAATTTTGTATTGTATCTAAATACTCAGGGTCATTCTCCCAATGTTTTCTTTCAAATGCTATATCTGGCTTAGAATAAACATCTAATAATTCTGGATTGATGCCTTGAAATATCTTAACTGAGTCTGAATCTTTGTCTGCACCCCCTTCATACATATTATCTGTGTGGTGAGTAAATGCACCAACACCTCTCTGATTAGTAAAGCCTCTGAAACGTAATACCCTGATACCTGACTGACTGTCTGCAGGTACACGAACAACGAGCATATTAAAAACTTTGTCCCAATCTTTAATCTTGTCAGGGGAAAAGTTCCTAGTATATTGCATCCAAGCTTCGCCAAGATTGACTCGCTTGTTGATATCTTCCATAGTAGCTTTGCTATTATTTTTTTGTAAAACATTTAATTTTCCTTGGTATATAGCTTCTAAATCTTTTTTTGGTATATATTCAATATTAACTTTAATGTTTTTTGCATAATTATCTAAATATATTTCACCTTCTCTAATATTTCTTGTTTTTTTCGCTGGGTCTATATCTACTGCATGCATCATATCTGGAGTAAAAGCTTTTAACCATGATTTAGCAGCAGTAGGTACAAATGGATTTATAAATCTCTTTACTAAATACTTTCTTAAAGAATTATGGTAGTTATCCTTAAATAAAGTATTTCTTGTAACATATGTACCCCTCATTGCTTCATTAATCATTTGATTTGATTCGTGAAAATATCTGTAGTCTGTATCGCTATCAAATTCAAACTCTTCCTCTAAAGAACCTTCTCTGTCTAATTTATTTAATTTATCTAAAAATAAATAAGACAACTCTCTTGTTTCTGCAGTTGGTTCCTGTAATACAAATTCTTTTACAAAATCCATTGGTAATTCAAAAATTCCTACATCTTTAGATAATATTATATTAGATAAATCTTTTATATCTCCATCTATTTTATATTTTTCAACAGCTTCAATAGCTGTTTCGCTACCTTTTAAACTAGGCTCTATAAAACTATCATAATATAAATCAGCAAAGTTTAAAAAATTATAATCACTAGATGTATTAAAATTCTGTAATGGAGCAGTTGCACCACTTACAGCTTTTACAGGGTCTTCATATGTTCCTGTATTAATACGCATTGCGTTTAAAGGTAAATCATAAACAGAAACATTGGGATTGTTAAATTGCATAGGTTTTAATGATTTTTCATTAGGGTCACCTACTTCTAATAAATTAGATTGTAATGTGCCTCTTAACTTTGCAGAGCTATCAAAAACAACAAAATCTATATCATTGTCCATCATCCATTTATTCCAATTTTTATCTGCTCTTTGTAATAATGATTTAGTTAATAAAGCGTTATTACCAATTTGTCCTGCAAATACAGGTTTTAAATGCCCTGCTTGTGGATGGAATCCAAATGCTTTTACAGTATCATCAAACATAGCGTGCCTTGCTATAATACCACCATCAGTATCACTATTACCTGTAGTATCTATATCATTAACAATAACAAGTCTCATCATACCAGATGGTCTACTATTTATAAAGCTTAATGCACTAGCTTCTGCAGACCTATCTGCATACAATTGCATACGTTTATTATAATCTGCTACAGATTTAGCATAACCTTTGTTTAGTAATAAATGTATATTAGAAAGATCCCTTGGGTTTTGTTCTGATATAAAATTATTTAAAATAGCATCATGTAAAACATTTGATACAAATTTACGTTCAAATAAAGCAGCTACATCTGATTTATTTTTTTCTGGCATACCAGATTCTTTAAAATCTTTTACAAGCATATCATTGTAAAATGATTCCATTAATTTTCTATCACTATTTACACTTAATAAGTCTAATATATTGTCTTTAGTATAAACAACTCCTCCAAAATTGTCTATTAAAGGAGCAGCTATTCCAGCTGTTTTGTCTTTTATACCACTATACAAATACATGCCTTGAGACTCTAATCCCTTATCAATATCATATCTTTTAAGATTATCAATCTCATGAGACACTATGCCCATATCATTTTTTTGAGTAAACAATTTATGTAATGAACCATCTTTATTTTGAAGATGTGTAATCATTTTAAATCTACCTTGACCACCAAACCATAAATTATTTATAGGTAAATTATAATAAGATTCTCCTAATGATACTCTTTCTACTTCTTGATTTTTAACTTCAGTTACATCTATTAATCCAGTATTTTGTTCTTTTAAAAACAATACGCTTTGAACAGGAGTAGTATCGTGATACCATTTCTTTTTTAATCTAGCCTCATATTTATTAAATAATTTATCACCTAATATATTTTTCATACCTTCTGCAAAAACTTCTATTTCTCTAACCCCTGTTTCAGAATTGTAACTTTTCCTTGTTACATCAGAAATAGAATCTTGCAATGCATCTGGTGTAGAGTATTTATCAGATACGTCTTTATATATTATCTGAGTTAATGCTTTAGTTTCTTCATTAGGTTTAATAACTGCACTATCAGTAGTATCTATTTTTTCATCATTAGGTATATCTTTATTTACTACTATTACTTTTTTAAATTCGTCTAATACATCTCTAGTATAAAATAAATCTGCTGTTTCGCTGTATCTATCCTTTAATAATTTTTGGTCACCTATTGGGTCACTACCATCTCCAAAACTTGGATTTTTTTCTTGCAATCTTTTTATTGCATCTTGCTCATGGTTTATCTCTGGATAATTTCTTCTTAACCAGTTTAATGCTTCTCCACCAGCACCTGATACACCATTTCCAAATTCTGCTTCTCCAATATCTTTAGATATAGGTGCATCATATAATATATAATCTTGAGCTTTTTTATCTAACTTATTAAAATCACTTGACCTTTTAGGATTCATAACATCTCTTATATCTCTAGAATAAGTATTGTCTTTAGTGTACCAATTAGATGCTTCTTTTTCATAAGCTGGTCTGGTGTTATAACCAAAAAATCCACCTAATAAATAATTATATATTTGTTGTTCTGCTGGTTCTTCTCTAAGGGTACTAGGCAATCCCATAAAAGCAGATGCTACACCTGCTCTTAACATTTTGTTAGCTTTATCTACTTGTTCTGGAGTACCTTTATATAAATTACCTACAGATACAAAATTTCCTATACCTCCAAATACACCACCTGCCACAGCACCCCCAACAAATGCATCAGCCATTTCATCTTGACCTTTCCAAACACTACTTACTGCACTAGCAGCCCCAAGCCCTAAACCTTCTTCCAATATTTGTCTTTGAACAGAACCTGCTCTTAAATAATTTGCTACGTCTCCACCAACATTATCTATTAATTTACCCACATCTTTTTTAACTGCCCTAGATGCAACCATAGGTAATGAAACTTTATCTAATAAATTAATACCAGCATCTACTGCTCTGTATAAACGTGAACCGCTGTATTTAGCAAATAGAGATAATGGAGCTTTCATTATACTAGGAGCAAAACCAGCTAAATGACCTAATTGCCTAAAGATTGCCTCTCCTGTTGTTCGAGGTTCTCTAGGAATTAAATCCATTGTAGTTAAGCCTTCAATAAAACCAGACTGAGCTTGTTGAAATGCTCTTCTTAAACTAAAATTACTTTCTAGTCTTTTAAAATTTACGCCTTGTTGTTTTGCTAATTCTTCCAGCACATCAAGCTGGTCATCATTAAACATATCAGGGTTAGAGCGATATGTATTTATTAGGTCTTGTACTTTTAAACCTTGGTAATAATCTGACAATTAATATGTTCCTTCATAATCACCAGCTTTTTTAGAAGCCTGTACTTGTAAATATGGTAATAATCCCATTATTAAATAACTAGGTAGACCTGCAAATGGTCTAGCTAATGCTAGTAATTTAGATGCTTTACTCATCTTACCAAAAGCTTTTGTATTTTTAATTAACCTAGCCCCTCTTCTACTAGCATCTATTTCTTCAGCTAACATAGGCAAAGAAGTTGCTAAATTTATATTAGCAGCAGTAGATGCTACTTCTTCATTAGGAGCTAACATAGCTAATAAAGATGCTGGGTTAAGTTGTGTTGCAACTCTAGAAGCCATCATTACAGGTTTTAACCTTTTATAATTTGGATTTCTATATTGTTCTGCATGTCCTAATTCATGAGCAGCAAATCCATATCCACCCCTAGCAAACGATGCTTTATTCTGACTAGGGTTATATGCGTTTGCATTACCTTTCATCATATCTTCAAAAGGATTGCCAGAACTTCTATATTGATTTATTTTTAAACGAGGATCTTGTGCTTTTGCATTTCTAGCTAATTCACTTGTAAATGACTCATCATAACCACTTAAGCGATTTTGCATTAAAACGTTTAATAAATTACCACCAATTCCAGTAGCATATATAGGTAACTGCGTACCTAATCTATCAGTAAAACTATTTCCTTGATGCTCTTGCTGATGCATTAATACATTACATTTCTTGGGCGTTCAGAAGTAGGAGCTATACCCATTTGTTGCATTTGCTCTAACATTTCTTGAGTTTCTCTATCTTCAGACTGCAAAGCTAAACCAATAGCAGCACCACCACCACCATAAGTAAAAATATCTTCATTGTCTCTATAAAAATCTCTAGCTCTACTACCTATATCTCTCATTCTATCTTTAAATCCACCTCTAGAATATTGTCTAAAAGTTTGAGGAAAAGGTAAATTACTTACAGCTCCTATATTTTGACCAGCCATACTCATTTCCTGTGCTTTTCTTCTTACTGCATCAATAGCTCTGCCAGCTCCTTTTGCACCTTTATATAAACCAATTCCACCTACACCTATACCAGCTAATGAACCAAATCCACTTGCTATAGCATCAATAGCAGTTTGTCCATAAACAGTTTCACCTCTTGAACGAGGCTTTAAAGAATTAGGAAGTAATCCTAATGTTGCTGTATTTCCTAATGAAAAAGCTAAATTTTTTAAAGGTTTCGATTCTCTTTTAAATTTATTACCTGTTTTAGCAGCTAACAATGCAATCATTTCTGCTTCTTGGTCATTATACTTACTAGGAGTTTTGTTATAATCCTCAATAAGTTCTCTTACTTTTTTATAATCCATTTTAATATCCTATTTAATTGTAATTGTTGGTTGGTTACCAAATGTATAACCTGACCCACCAAACTGATTAAAATACTGTTCTTTTAATGCAGGGTCATTAACATAAGGATTGTATTGTGGTTCGTAAATTTGTGGAGCGCCACCTGTTTTTTTATCAAACTCATCTCTAAAATCTTCGTCACTTTTTACTATATTATTATAAGCCCACTCACTTAAATCTAACCTGTCTGGATATGGGTCATCTATAAATCCTAATTTATGAGCCATGCTTTTACCTAAACCACTAATCATTCCTGGTAACGTAGCATTTTCAAGTAAATTCATAAAACTTACATTATTAAAATTAGTTTGACTATCTTTATAAGAATCTTCATTACGTTTATATTTTTCATAATTTTCTTCAGTTTTTTTTCTAGTAGTTAAAGCCATAGCTAATTGCTCATTAGCTTTTCTAGATTTTTCTAAATCTTCATCTGCTTTTTTATCACGACTTATAGCATATTTAAATTGTTTATCTCTAGCTTCTGCTTCTTTCATTCTAGCTTTATAATTTAAATCTTGCTGTCTTCTTCTCATAACTGCATTTAATAAATTACCAGAACCTTCAGAACTGTAGCCTGTGTAACGCTGTTGCATTTGTGGTATTATCATTACGCTGGTCTCCCCATACCTAATCCTGCTCCTGCAAGATTAAATAAATTATTAGTTAAATTATTACTGTGTGATGCTCGTGCATTTTGATTTTGAACTTGTTGATTATAAGCAGAAGTTCTTAAATACTGACTGTAATCATTTTGATTTGTTGTGTTAAACTGAGTATTTTGCAACATTCTAGCGTCCATTTGACCAGCTAATTGACCAGCTTGTCCATAAGCATTCAATGCCATTCCACCAAAAGCTTGCCCTAATTGCGCACCTTGATTCATTATACCTAGTTGTCCTTGTGCAAATTGATCACCTGCTTGTCTGTTAGTTATGCTATCATATACACCACTCATGCCTGTAATACCTCTAGCAGCCATCGCTGCATTCATATTATTCATAGTTTGATTTTGCATATCACCAACATTTCTTCTTAACATATCAAACTGCCTATTGTTATAGGTAGAATTAGGATTTAAAAAATTTCTATAATTTTGACTAAATTCTTGCCCTAATCCTGACATACTATTCATATTATTTGTTAATGCTTGGTTTGGATTGTATTGCGATTGCTGTAAATCAAAACTAAAATCTTGATTTATATTTTTAGGTTTATTTCTAATTGAATTATATAAACCTAAACCTGCTCCTAACGCACCTACTCCTAAACCTACTGCTCCTAATAAACTTCCCATACTACCTGCTCCTGTTGATGTGCCAATTGCTTGTACAGCAGGTAATGCTATAGGGTTGTTTATACCCCCTCTTATTATATTACCTGTTCCTGATGAACTAGGTAAGCTTAATAAAGCTCCTGTATTTGTACTTACTGGCATCTATTCGTTATTTAATGTTAATGACGTTTTAGCCCAACCTTCGCTTGTACGTCCTTGAATTTCATAAGATGTTCCATCGTTAGATTTAACTACTCTAATGTCACCTTCTTTACCTGACGATTCTTCTTTATCAGTAACAGTATCTTTACTATTTACTGCACTAATAAGCTCGTTTAAATCATCATAAATCTTGTCTACAACTCTTTGTAAATTGTTATCGTTTACTTTTTGTGAACGTTTTTTACTTATCACGTCATAGCCTTTGTTCTTCTTAGTCTTCTAAACACAAGTCGTAATGCATCTATCGTTGCACTTGAATCACCAGTAACTGCAATTTTTACTTGTGCATGGCGTGATATTTTTTTATTTGTTAACGCTGTATAACTAGTACTGTTTTCAGCAGTATTTACTGTAATTGTAGGGGTATTATCTTCAGATAATATTTCGACTTTATATAATTTTTTATCTGTAGTAGACTCACCCATTGTAAATTTTTTACTATACCATTTAAAATTATCTAACCTTGTAGAACTTTTAGGGTCAAAAGGTTGAATTAATCCATTGTCTGTATCAGATACTAATAACTCATTGTTTTTGCCATGTACTGCACCATACGTATTAAAATCTGTAGTTGTACTGCTATTAGTTCTATTCCATACATCCCATCTATTTTTAGGCATTGTATAAACCAAACATTGAGGAACATAATAATATGTAATTGTTGTAAATGTAAGCGTTGACACAGCACTAGATGTAGCATTTTTACTTAAATCAAATCTTTGGTCGTTATCTACACTAGCAACTATTGTATCTGCAGGTATATGACTTCCTGTTACTATTTGATTTGGAGCTATATTTGAATTTGCAACATCAGATGTTACAATAGTATCATTATTAGTTAGATTGCAACTATGTGTAAAACTAGTTGATGTAGTATATTTATAAGTGTAAAAAAAACAAAAAGCCTTACGATGTGAATCATAGGTAGCTACAATATCTCCAGAGTAATCATTAGTACTATAATTGCATAGTTTTTCTAAAGATGAATATGAATTATAAGTATCATCTATTTGATGAGCTTTTTTAATCTTAGCTCCAATGTCATTAATGCCCTGTCCATTATGTAAATAGATACTATTCTTATCTATAAAACACATACCTATTTCTGAAGACACTACTCCATTTTGATTTCTACACCCTATGCCTTTTATAGTATCTTCTATATACATACCATCTGGATTAACTACGTATGTCTCATTTTCAGAAAACACATACAATCTGCCATTAAACGATTCCATTGCAGTTGCTTTACTAGGTAATAATAAAAAGTCTTTAGCCCAATTAAATTGATCAAAGTTAAATGGTCTAGATTTAAACAGATAATTAGTTGCATCATCTATATCTATATGCGAACAATCTGTTATGTATAAAAAATTATTTACCTTAGCACTAAGTCCATATTTAGGTATTGTATTAAATAAAGCTTCTGATATACCTGTTCTAGATTCATAAGATGCATAAGAAACACCAGTATCAAGAATAGTTTTAGTATAAAAATTTCCCCAATCAGGATTAGTTGTACTCGTATCTGTATTTAGCCATCCATATTTTAATGAAACAGTTTTTATTAATCTAAAAAATCCAGTTGGGGTAGCAGTAGTACCACTTGATGTAGACCTATAGATATTTACATGACTAACACGTTTACTTAAATTAGTTACATATAAATTAATTGTTACGTCTATTGATTCAGTTGAGCCAGAGCTTAAACAATTTTCTTTTTCCCAAGGAGATAAGGGAGATTCTTGATACCCATCATAAATAAAAGAAGTAGCATAAAAATGAGTATCAGAAGAGTTTAATGTTCCTACGTCTGTATTTACTGAAAATGATAAATCTACTTCACTTTCTAATTTTGCAGTTACTGTACCTCCAGACAAAGTTGCCCATCTTGGCAAATTAGAAGTAGAAAATATGTTATATACATCTCCTGTTCCATCTACAACTGCATTAGCTAAACTTCTACTTCCAGAAGCAAGTGACTTACTTAGATTGCCGCCATTAGTTGTGCTAAATGGAACTTTAGTAATATGATGTAAACTAGCAGTACCTACATTTCCTAGCTCAGTAAGAGTTAATTTATTTGATCTATCATGTCCTTTAAATTGGTATAAATCTGCAACTGCTGTTGTTGTAGAAGAAAGTACAAAAACTTTACCCCCACTTCCACCATCTGCTTTAGAACTAGAACTATTTGCAGTATGGTCATGTTTTAATAATTGATAAAACCAAGTACCTGCATTGCTATAACCTCCATTTTTTCTAAATTTTACTGAGTCATTACCAACACTTGGCAAAGTCACTCTCATAAGTATTCCACAATACCCTTCACTACTTGGAGGTTCACTTAATGGTAATTTTGGAATGGCAAATTGAAATAAAGCAGCACTATTATCACTAGCTTTTACCCAATTGCCTTCTGTTGATGGATTACTAGCTTCACCTAACCAAGGCGTTCTATCTGTTATATTACCTGTTGAAGTTCCTGACGCTATTGTTGCACCACTTACTATGTATGATTTTAAAACATTATATAAAAATCCTTTTCTAGCTGACCCTGTATCATCAAATAATATTGTTTTTTGACAACTAATCCATAAATGATTATCAATATCAATACAATCAGTTACTAAATCATCATTTGGAAAACTAGCTACGCTTGAAATTATTGAAGCATCCATTTCCTCAGTATCAATTTTTATAATTTTTATAAGACCACTTACTTCATCTAACACCCAAAGATTTCCATCACTTGCTAAACACATAGCTCTTGTTTTAGTAAAGTAATAAGACGACCTTTTTACTAACCTTGTTTGTGTAACATCAAATTTATAAACATAATTTCCATTTTGACTTATTCCATATACATACGTATTAGATGCGTCATTTACAATAGTGTGCATAAGTGGAAAAGGACTAGGTGATACTAATTCAGCATTTTCTGATTGTAATCCACTTGGAACAGAACCTCCAAATTGACCATAAGGTATATTACCTACCCATTTAGCATCTTTAGTTTGCCCTAAACCTATATGAACTTCTTTGTTATTTGTTTGCATTGCTGGAATTGTACCAGAACCTAAATTACTTTCTTCTAAATTAGTAATTGCAGGGCTTCCAGCATATACGTCTGCTATTTGTTTTAAATAACCATCGCTATTATCAATATAAGCTAGTTGATGTGTACCATTATTATTAATCATAGCCATACGTTTTGCATCTACAGCTGATTTAATAGCAGTAGCATCAGATTGTATACCCATTAACGAACCACTTTGTCCATAAGGGTCTATGTTTTCACTATAAACTGCAGCATCATCTGGAATATCTCTATCATCTGCATTGTAAATATTCCCAGACTCAAATGCTTTTATTTCAAATAATTCTTTAGGCACTTATTACTTTCCCATTATATGTTGTGTAGCCATTATTTATTGTTAAAACTACTAAATTAAAATTTCCATTAGACAATATATCACATATACCTACATTATGACTCCAATTAGTTGGTCTACCTTTTAAATAACTTTTAGTCATATCAGTTAAACATCCCATTGAATGCGCCATGTGGCTACCGCTAATGTGTTGGATTGTAGCTTTTTGACAATCGTGGGTATGTCCATAGATGATGTTACATCCCATTTGTAAGGCATGAGTCCTTGCGTGTGACACTCCCATAAAATGTCCCCCATGATAAGCGTACAATTTGCTTCCAAGTACTTTAAATACTTCTCCATACTTGTGCCATTCATATCCTCTTTCATCAAATTTAAATGCTGTCCTGCTTAAGTATTGTGTTAAGTAAGGGTTTTCTTCGACAAAGTTGTCAAACCAGATTTCGTGGTTTCCTTGTGCAAAGATTTTTTTCTTGCATTGTACCAATTGTAAAACTTCATCAATCTCGTCCAATCCTTTATTTCCATCTGCTATTTCCTTATCTATTGCTGGTAATTGATATTCAACTGGTGGTCTTTTCTTTTTAGACCATTGCCAATGACTAACCGATTCACCATCAATTGTATCTCCTAGTAGTAAAAATGCTGAAGGCTTTACTTCTTTTAGTACATTTAATGCACATGCAAATGCTTTCTTATCGTGGTTTGGAAAGTGTGTATCTGGAAAGATAACCACTCTGTCTTTTATTTTCACAGTAAACTCCCATGTTATTCTTTTAACTCGAAGTGAACTAAGTCGTCAAAATTATTGTCCTTAGTAGTTCTTCTACCTTGACTCAAACTTGAATCACTCCAATCGCCTCCCCAACGAATGTTAATCCCCATCTTAGCTGCTATCCCCAAAACAAAACCACCAAGGTAATGAAAATCATCCCTAGCATTCCAATCAATTGGATAAGGAGCAATGTCCACAGCTTTCCCAGCGACATGCTTACCAAATTTAGTTTTGCTTTTACCTTGTGCAACCAATTCATTTTGTCTCTCCTGACTTCTTAAACCCTCTATTACAGTAATATCAAAGTATTTACATACTTCGTTTAATACATTAACTAACTTAGAGTCTACCCCTTTAAGTCTTTCACGAGATCTTTTACCAAACTTTGGCATTACTTCTTTACTATTCCTTCAATTACATCTGTAACTAAATCAACACACTTTTCAAAAAATATCTGTTCTTTTTCTTCAGATACAAAAGGTATGTCTATTTTTTTATTAATTTTAGATGCTAAAACTTCTTTAAACTCATCAGACTGTATATGGTCTACCATACCATCTGCGTATTCATTTACGATATGGTCTTTAGCTTTATCTATAATTCCTGCTAATATTGCTTTACTCATTTTTGTTTCCTTATTATGTTTATTTTATAACTTAAATATATTATAGTCATAATTGCAACTATGCATTGTAAAAACAAACTTGCATGCGCTAAAGATAAACTATAATTAAAAATACTTGCTGATGCTACTTTTAAACTATCCATTACTTTTTAACTATTTTTTTTATTTTACCATTATGTGTTCTAGCAAACTTATGTTTTTTAGTTTCTTTTATTAACGTACCAGAATAACGTTTACCACCCCACATCCAACTTACTTTCTTAGCCATTACCATTTTACCTTATGAGACCAATACCTAGCACTTAATTTACTTGGTTTAGCATCTTGTGCATTATGTCTAGCATAATACGATTTTTTTCTTGCTTTTTCTTTAGCTGACTTAGGATTTTTTCCAGCTCCTTTTACACCTTGCTGCCCAAATCGTATTAACTTAGTAGTATCACCTACTTTAGCTACAACTACATGAGACTTCTTAGGATGACTTGGGGTACGCTTGGGTTTATTATACCCAGATACGCCAGCTCTTTTTAATTTAGAATCTTTTTTAGTTGCCATAATTACTCCTAGTGTTTTCCGTTTACTCTAGACAAACTTCCTTTTATTTCCGATACTTGATTGTCCAAATCATTAATTTCCTTCGTAAGTGAATCAAACTTCCTGTCAAGTTTGTCGTCACTTTTATTCCAGCGGTTAATAAGCTTAATAACCATACTCTCCATGTTCTCAAGTGTTTCACTTTGTCCTTTATTTTCAATTTTTAAATCCTGTAATGACTCTGCTTGTTCATTTCCACGTTTGTTCATTGAATAAACCATAAATACAAACATTGCCCCTACAACGCCTATCATACCAGCTTCTGAATATACTGCTAAAAAATCCATTATTCTTCCTCATATGAATTGCATTTAGTACAGACCCAGTTATCTGTGTTATTAATTGGCTTATCACACTTACTACAATGATTTGGCATTGGCATTATTTTTTTTTCTTTCTCCAGCTAAAAGGGTTAAGGTTTAATTCTTTTTCAAAGAAAGATATGCGTTCTTCCATTGCTTGTCTTTCTTTCTGCTCTTCTATCATATGCTTATCTACAAGTTCTTCAATGTTGGCAGTAGCAAGTTCCATTCCTCGCTCAAGTTCTGCAATTCTATTTGTAATTTGTAGGTATCCATAAACAATACCAGCGATAGCCACAAACAACTGACCAAGCCACTTAATGTTAATGTGAAGGGAAAAATTATCATCAATAATTCCCGTCCTGTAACTCCTAGCTGTTTTTGGCTTTTCATTCACTTCTTTTGAACTGTTTCCCATTTTTCATGCCTATGACACCAGTTATCACCTACAAGTATTCCACCTTCTGCAATAGTTCTTACATACCAATGATTAACACTATCTTGGTCTGTTATAATCATAAAGTCTGTTGTAATAGAATCAGTAGGAGCTATATCTACCCCTGCAATAATCCAATTACCACTACATCCACTACAAGTAGTAATAATTACTAATAATAGAATTAAGAAAGAAATCCAACTTGCAAACACAGTTCTTTCTTTTTTACTCATGGCTTAAAATATTTATAAAAATCTTCAGGTTTCTCTGTATCTACTACAACAAAGATTGGAGATACGATACTATTACCTGTACCTGACCCACCAATAATGGCATATGCATATAAGCCATTCTGATAAGGACTCTTGATTGTATCATTGTCAAATAAATGTAAAAAACTTGTGTCGCTAAATACTGGTACAAACTGAGCCTCTAATAATTCTTCAACTTCTATTCTTCTGTTATCATTATCATCTAATAAAACACCTACATTACTAGTTCTATGTGCCTGACTTGGAAACTTACCCATGCCATATTCTTCTACTTGTTGGTTATACCACATAGTAGATGCTTTTGTAATCTTTTCTAAATTTGCTTTTGTTTGTTTAGCTTTAGCTCCCTCACCGATACGACTAAAAGCAGGAGCTGCGGTAGTAGCCAAAGTAGCCATGATAGCCATGGTAACTGCAAACTCAGCCAAAGAGTTGCCTTTATTCCCCAACCCATTCATCCTTTTGCATTTCAGCTATAGCTTCACTATGAGATAGAGCAGTAATACCACTTACTCCTTTGACTTGGTCTAGAGTTCCATCTGCTATTGCTAATTCATATTTAACAAGAACCTTTGTATTGTCTTTATTCCATCTTGGTGCGCCAAGCTTTCCATATTTAAATGCACATTCTTGCCAAGTTGGGTCTTGCAATGTAGTAGTGTCTACTTCTTGCTCTGTGTATTTATACTCTTCTTCAACTTGTGGTACAGAATGAGGCTCTAACATAAGCTTTTCAAGTAACTCAGCTTTGGTATCGCTTGATGAATAATCTACGTCACAATCGTCCATATACGCCTTTATTTCAGCTTTTGTGTTATCATCTGATGGGTAGTAATCATATTTGTCTACCATTCTTTTATCAGTCTTTTCTACATCCTTATAAGTGTACTCATTCCAAGACAATCTATCAGCAGTTTTGAGTTTGCTTGGTAGCTTACCCTCATATACTGCTTTTGTTAATATTAAATATGTATTAGTCATTTTTATGCTTTCCTTTGCCATGCTTATAATTTTTAACAACTTCTCCAGATACAGCAGTTTCGCCTTCTTCTGGTGCAGAACCATCAGATTCAAATGCAGTTAATGCTTTATTGTAAAATCTTACTTCATCAAGGCTTCCTATAAAGAATTGAGTTGTTCCTGTTCTTTTTCCAATATTTAAAACTGCGGGGTCATTATCAATAGTAGTTGGGATAGAGGAAGTATTTAATTTTACAAGAACTGTATCTACATATATTTGTACAGATGTTCCAGATGTAAATATTGCACAAACATGATGCCATTTATCATCATCATAAGTTCCACTTGTTGATGTACTACCAAAAGAACCTCCCGAATAGTAGCCTAATCGTATAGTTCCATTAACACTTTGAACACTCCAATTTCTATTACTTGTATCATCTCTGTTAATAATTTGTTGATACCCACTTCCCATATCTGGTTGTTTCATCCAAAATTCAACAGTAAAATTGCCTTGAATATCAAGTCCTTTAGTAATTGGAATACTTAAATACTCTGCTAAACCATTTCTACTAAATCTTACTACGTTACTTGTTAGATTCTTTAACGAAAATCCTAATCCATCTTTGTTAGAGTTTAATCCCTCACGAATTGTGATTGATTTTACGCTTCCATCTGTTGGATTTACTGTGCCATCGTTTGTACCAAGAAAATTTACTCCACCACTTTCTGTACCATGATTAGAGTTTGTACTTCTATCAAGTATTTTATTACTTCCTGTTAAATCTGGATTAGAGTGAGTAGGATTTAAAAGCCAATAACCAATAAGGTTTGTAGAATATGAAACGCTTAAATCTGTATTTCTACGACCAAGATTGTAGATACCAAGTATATCACTTGGCTCTAATGCTGAATTATAAACTGCACATTGACTTATTTGACCATTAAAATATAAATCATTTTGCGAGGGATTTCTTCTGCCAATAACTAATGCACTATTTGTAAAGTTAATTGCTTCTGAATCGTTTACAGTAGTTTTTGTACCCTTAAGTACACCATTTACATATAATTTAATAGTTGTATTTCCATCATAGGTTACTGCACCATAATACCAAGTTCCTGTAGTAAAAGTAGTTCCAGAGCTTACTTGAAAATCGTTAGCACCTATTCCATTATTCCAAGCAAGTTTATTAGTATTATATACAAGAAATGTATTCCTTGTATTTGCCCCACTTCCCCCACTTGCCATAAGTGTTTGATGATTACCTAAAACATTTAAATTAAACCAACACATCATTGTAAAAGCATTAGTACCGCTTATTCCAATATTACTTCCAGTTGTTATTCTATCATCAGTCCCATCAAATCCTATTGCTTGTATATCACTTCTATCAGTCCATGTAGTTATACCATCGTTTCTCCAATAACCAAGTAAGTTATCTTTTTTACTGCTTGTAGTTGCATCGAGTGCGATTCCATCGTTGAATAGTTCTTGTACTTGAGTAGAGTCAAAAACAGTATTAAACATTGACACATCATCTATTAATCCATCGTGTGAAAACGCATCAGAATAATATCTTCCTATTATAAATGGTAAAACTGCTAAATCTAAAACATCAGAGGCTGGAAAATTTGTTGCAGTTCCTGTACTATCTTTTACACCATTAATGTAAATACCAGAATTAGCATGACTACTTGTATCTAAAGAAAAGACAACATGATATGTTTTTTCCAAAGTAATCGTTGAGCTTTCACTCCATTTAACTCCATTTAAATAAAAAGCAATCTTACCACCCTCAAAAATACTTGCAATTTCTAACCCACTATTAAAACTAAATAAACCATTATTTGTTGCTATTGCAGTTGCATTAAACCATAAAGAAATTGTAAGTCCACCACTTAAATTATCTCCAAGCAAAGTTCCACAATTAACATAGTTAGCATCAGAAAACAACATCTTCTCATTGTACTTAACCAATGGAATCTGTGGAATAGTTGGTTCATTTTGAGCAGTAGCAAAGCCAGTTGAGGATATTCCTATTTCTTTGAGTGTGTGACTACTTAAAGTTAAATTTGAATCTCCACTCACACTTTCACTAACACTAAACATTAATCCAATCTTATCTGAAGATGGTGTAATTGTTACTGGATGAGTTGTGTTTGATGCATAATCAGCTTGTGCTTTGTATGTTACGCTACCATCATAACTTTTTAATGTCATACGAAGTGGGTGACCAGCTCCTATAGCAAAAGAATATTGATAGGTTTTTCCCGCTGATAAAGTAAATCCATCTTGTTTAATAATACCCGCTCCACTATTTGTACCACTTGAATAATAAGCAACAGAACTAAACGCTCCACTATTTTCCCAATTTGTACTATCGTTAGTAAGTAACTCATCCCCAAAGAAATTTGTAGTAGCGTGGTTACCCATGAGGACTTCTTTGACTGAAAAAGCATCTATAGAAATGTTTGTATCAGCACCTCCGTTAGGCATTTGAATATTTACAAAAGTTTCATTTGCCACTAAATATTTAGTAAATGATTCTGTACCTACATTTAAATCAGAAAATCTTGTGTAAGAAGCATCAAAAGAAGACCTTAGATATTCCCCACCATTTTTAGAAGTAACAGTAACTGTTCCTGTTACTTTATATAAAGAACCAGATGTTAATAAAGCTGATGAAATTTGAGCATTATTGTTTGGATTTTGGTCGATAAATTGGT
>Ga0208134_1000272_pt1 | contig 33696 bp, 49 predicted proteins | sample VirMetDEL_Mar_31_FD_184515 | JGI IMG/M metagenome (GOLD analysis project Ga0208134, IMG submission 184515) | Aqueous microbial communities from the Delaware River and Bay under freshwater to marine salinity gradient to study organic matter... | ecosystem: Environmental > Aquatic > Marine >...
AAACAATGTTTATTAATCATCAAGACTTACACAATGGCATGAATACAGATGACCTATGTGAAGTATGGTTTTCATTCATTACCTATCATGGCTTAGAGCAAGAGGCAGATGAATGCGATAATGACGCTAAGCTACTATTAGACTATTTGAAAGGTGCGCCTATTTGTGAATGGCTAGACCGTTATATTGTTGCATGGTGCAAAGCTTGTGACGCTGAGTATTCACTAGGTCATAGCATTCAATCAAGCAATGGTTGGAAAGTGCCAACAAATTAAAAGAGAAAGGGCAAAACAATGTTTATTAATCATCCAAAAAGAGTAGCACAATATAAAGCAATCACTTTCATGGTCTTGCTTGCTTGTTCAATCGGAATTGGGCTGGCTGGCTCATTCATCATGGCAACCATACACCATGCTGAAATAGGTTTCTGGCTAGGCTTAAGCATAGTCTTTGTGGCTATCTTTACCTTTTTCTGGGCAATGCTTGGCCTAGTCTTTTCAGTCATTCAATACAATAACGCATAAATTCACTAGCAAAGAGGGCAAACAAAATGAAACAATTATCTAAAACTGAAATGGCTGTTATGGCTGGTAAATCAGTCTATAGCAATCGCGTTAAATCCGTATCGGATGGAATGGCAAAGACTGAAAGAGTCATAAAGAAAAGTACTAATATAAAGCTTGGCAAGAAAGTGACACGCGGCAAGCTTAAAGGTTTCCCGATTTACACTGTCACATTGCAAGAAAGAGCTACATGTCCATCATCATGCATACATTGGCATGATTGCTATGGTAACAATATGATGTTTGCAATCCGTTACAATGCGGATGATCAATTGCTTGCCATGATGGAAAGTGAATTGAAAGAATTACAAGCAAAGCATTCTAATGGCTTTCTTGTGCGATTGCATGTATTGGGCGATTTTTACAGTGTCGATTATGTCGCACAATGGGCTAAATGGCTTGGCATGTTTCCCGCGCTTCATGTTTACGGATATACCGCTAATCAGTACGACGCGATAGATAGCAAAGAAAGAGCGATAGGGGAAGCTTTGCTATCGTTACGCCTAGCTTGTGGCATTAGATTTGCTGTTAGGTTTAGCGGATCATATAACGATAATTTCGCGGCATTGTCACAAGATGATCAAAGAAGTGATCAATTGATAGCAGATAAAAAAGCTTTTCTTTGTCCTACTCAAATAAGCAAAGAAACAGGCAAGCTTGCCAAGAAAGATGAAGAAACATTAGTGCCAGATTGTGGCGCGTGTGGCTTGTGCTGGCAAGCTTCAAAGCCAGTCGTATTTTTAACTCACTAGGAAGGTAAAACCCATGATTAAAGAACGTAATGAGCCTATAGCAAACATAACTCTATCATATGCTGATATTGAGATTATTTTAACAAGCTTAGAGCATTATGTACCGCGTACTAGTCACGCGGCAAATAGAGACACTCGCGAGTTAATGCAATTAATAAAACAGCATGAAACAAGGTTATTCAAAGCAATAAAAGAGGCAAAATAAATGTATACATATAAAAACAAAGACGGACATATCGTTAAATTTATAAAGCCAGTATCAAAGAAAGCGCAGAAAATTCTAGGTTTCAAAAACATTAGAAGAAAGGCAATCAAATAACTAATGGCTGGCACGCCTAGCGCGTGCCGCGTCTTTGCTTGTCCTAGCACGGGACAGTCAAAGAGGCGAAAGCCTATAACACTAGCAACCAAGAAAGGTAAAGCTATGCAAAATATGGATAATGATTTTAGTCGCGATATACTTATATCAGCAATGCAATCAATATTAGAAAACCCAAGCTTTGCAAACATGCAAGAACAGTTAGGGCGATTGACTGATATTGAAAAGCTTCATTTAAAAAAGCTTATTGATATGCAAGTGACTAGCAAAGCCAAGGCATTAGATGAATTACTGAAAGGCAATGATAATGGTTAATAAACTCTATGTCTGTTTAGGCGTGTTTATGGTTATCTTTGCATCATCCATGCAAGACACGATTAACAACCCAATGCCTGGTAGCGTGTTTGCAATCCAGATATTGCTTATCTTGGCTGGCTTGGTAATCGCTGTTTATGGTGGCTATAAGAACCGCTAACAAAATAAAGCTAGGCAGATTGCTTTTGCCTAGCTTAACAGCCCTGACAGGGCTTTAAATCGCCGTTAATGGCAACAGTAACAGAGAAAGGGCAAAACTATGGAATATAAACAACAAAAATTTGAAACACGCAAATTATGGGCATTGACAGGCATTGCGGCAATCATTGGAAAAGAGCCTGATATTGTCGGCATTACCGATTTATCTTGTTCATGGAGCAAGCAGTGTCCTTTTAGTGACGATTTTTACACTTGGGTCAGCATCCAAACCAAGAAAAGGATAGTTGTTACTGTATATCGTGACATGGTTATAGATGATGACGGTAGCCTTGACCTAGCCTATAGGCTTGTTGGCTACTGCCATTTTGAAGGCGTTAATGTTTTATGGAAATAAAAGAGAAAGGGTTGTGCCAAGGGCATCAGCACAACCCAGCCTCACTAGCAAAGCAAGGAAGGATTTTAATAGCATGACCAAAGCAGAAATCAAAGCAGAAAGAGCAAGGCTTGGTATATCCCAAGGCTTAATGGCTCAGAGAATAGGCGTATCACTTAGAACCATATCATATTATGAGAAAGGCGAAGTGCCTGTGCCAAAAACTATTGAATTGTTGATCCAAAGCAGAAAAGATGTGGAAAGGCTAACTAAAGAATTACAGCTAGCAGATAACCATATTAGTAAAATAGAGGCCAGCAATGCCAGTATATAACAGAAACGTAGATACGCGCACATCACCCAAGGCAGGAATGCGCCATACTAGAAGTGAAACCATGCAGAGAAAGCTGGACACTGAGGGCTGGCAAAAGAATGCAGAAATGTTGCCAGATGATGCGTTTGCAGATGAAGCAGTAGTGCAACAGGAAGTTGGTACAATCCGCAGGAAATCTACAACAGTAGAGACATGCCTGTGGCACTACGAAGTATAACTTAGCAATGCCGCGTGGCAGTACTACTAAGCAATGTTTCTTTTTTTATACAAATATAGAAAAGCAATATTGCGAAGGAAAAACTTGCTGCGCGGCTATACACAGCGAAGCTGATTATACGAACAGAAAAAAAGCTGTCAACCCTCTCCGTAACTTTCTCTGACAATTTCAAACCAAGTCGGCAGAGAAACCTCACACACAAGACTAGGATCATAAGAGAAATCGCGGCACACAGCCATCAACTGTATCACGCACTTGATCGGTCTGTTGTTAAACTTATAAATTAATACAGGAAACATATCTGTGCCTTCAGCAGAGTCACAGGCTTGCTTCCACCAGCCTTGCTTGTAGTTGCCGCCTGATGCGTAGGCTTTGCACTCTATAGACCACTTAGGGATAACTATGTCTGCCTCACCAGCCACCTGATATTGAGAGAGGTTGCGCTTGGGTGTTTCGGGTAGCTGTTCGCCAAGGTTGTCTTTGATGGCAGTGATGACAAATCTTTCAAAGGCCGCGCCTTTCGTTCTACTATCAACCATTGTTATACCTCAATCCACATACATCACATTTGCTGTTATCGTTCATGTTAGAGAGGCACTTAACACAACGCCCATCACTTAGCGTAACAGAGAAAGAACCATCACCCTGATGTATTATGTCACGCACCTTGCCAGTGCCATCACACAGTTCACAATCCTCTGGCACTACATCAGTAGGATCAAAGTAATCTTTTACATAAGAGAAACCTTTACCCTTACATCTACTGCATGGCTTAGTGATACCTGTCATCCTGTACACTCCCCATCATCTGCCTGACAAAAATAACCTTCTTCTTCAAACACCCAGTCTTGCTGGCGTGAAGCAAATTCGACTAAACCAGCCATGCCTCTGTTGCGTTCAAAGCGATTGTCTAACCTTTCTTCAGCATCAATCCACCATTGTGCTAACTCTGGATGCTCCCTTGCCATCATCGCAAGTGTTGCCTCGCTTTTAAGAAAACAGAAATCGCAATTACCTTTCATAGTTTTGCCGTTATGAATTGGTAGGTTTAAGTCAAAAGGTTGCGACATCCAAAAAGCCTCAACATCTAGTTTAGTTTCCCCAGCATCACCCAATGGATAAAACAACTCTACATTACCATCTTCTTTTTTTGTAAGGCGGCGTGGCTCATCAGCCCTAATACCAACAGCGTTTTTCCATCGCTTCCAGCCTAAAGATTTTAAATACTTTTGACCTGTTTGCATTTTTAGAACGCCAGTGCAAAAGCGAAACCTTGCGTTAGGCAACCTACCGTACTTATCAATTAATTTGTCAAATGGCTCACCCTTACGACTAGCACTGTTATGATTTACAATCTTAAAATAGTTTTTGTTCTCGCCAACTATGTCATATTCTAGCCATACTATAGGCACGTTCCATCTTTCAGAAACCTCTTGCACAAAATCTAATGTTTGAGGCATTTCTCTACCAGTGTTTTGAAACGCAATTACCGCATTGTCTGGCAACCCATCGTTGGCCTCAAGTATCTTATAAAGCATATAAGCTGAAGTCCTGCCGCCACTAAAACTAATCTGCACCTTGCCCTCTGGCAGTGTATATGGATTACTGCATGGCTTGGTCATAGAAGTCATTGGGCGTTACCTCACCGTTTGTTGCTAATGATACACGCCTGATAGTCTCAGGTGATGGAAACCTACTGCCATCAAGTAGCCTGGATACAGCAGAGCGAGACATATTCAGACGCCTCGCAAAACGTGCTTGTGATATTTTCTTAGCTTTTAAATAATCTTTCAATTTCATAAAAAGATATTAACAATGTGTTGACAGTTAGTCAATCACACGTTAATTATAAAAAACATTCTAAAAAAATAAAGGGCAAATCAAAACATGAAAAAAGCACCAGAAGCATTGGCTGATATGGGTTTGCGGCATGATAGTGCCAGCGGAGCTACAGCATTAAAGTATGAGATGATCTTAAAAATTTGGTTGAGGCAGGAGCATAATATAAAATTTCCAATGTCTTCAAAACCGTGGGCTGGTATCTGTGTGCAGGAAGGTGTGAACCTGTTTCTTGGGCTAGATGATTTCAATCCAATCATAGGTCAGCAAGAGGGCATGACCATTGCAGAGGCTACCAGACATGCTATGGCAAAGTTCCATGAGCATAAGCCGTTTGACTGGGATGATGGTAAGGACGCAGAGGAAATGGATGCCTGTTCAGTTGTCATACCTGACATGATTGCATCTGCTGTTGAGGGCGTTAATTATTTTTTTGAACGAGCTAATCAGATCAGTGGTGAATATCAACGATGGCATGATGAGCCTGAGAGTGATGTACCTATCATGCTGTATCAGGACTTTAGCGGTGGTGGCAGACAGTTAGATCTTAAATGCTCACTGCCTGTGCGAAACCCTACAAAGAAAGACGGTACGCGCACATGGCGCACACCAAAGCCAAAGACTGAACCTTCATGGCAACAAGTCACACAACAATCTATTTATTGGAAAGCCACAGGCGAGACACCAGCTTTGCTGTTTGTCACAGGGGCTGGCTATCACATAGCAACACCAGAGAATTGTAACGCACTGTCAGAGGAAAATCTGAACCGTGCATACAACGAGGCCGTGCAAAGTTGGAAGGTTACACAAAACCTTTTCCGTGCGGCTAACGGCTCATGGCGTACACTGTTTGGTCTGGTACAGCCAGATTATAACGAGATTGCACGTAGGCATGGGCATTCAATCTTAACACTAGCAAAGCAAGCATGGAGTTTGTAATGGAAGTTATTACTTGGAAATATCTTATGAAGATAAAGGACGCGGTGTTTAACCCTAAAAAAAGTGGCGCAATACCCTATGTTAAGCCCCCTAAAATTGTGCCATTCGATGTGGTTATCCTTAATGAAAGGGTGCGCGTAGGCGATATAGGTAGAGTGGTATCAAAAATGGAAGTGGGAGACACCACGATTGTACCTAGTATTCAGATGCGTAACTCGCTTCATGGATACATGAATGCAAGCTATGGCAAAGGCTCACTCAAGACGCGCATTGTCAAAGGCACAGAAACTTACCGTTGCGAAAGGATCAAGTAATGATGAACGATCTTTTTGATAAGCTGGGATTAGACCAGCCACAATTCCCAGAAACACCAGCATACAAGCTGGTTCGCCGTGATGATCCTGCTACTAGCCACGATGCGGCCACAAGCATTGATGCCTCACACATGGAAAGCGTTGTCTTAGATGCTATCTGGGAGTTTGGGGTGACAGGGTGCATATCAGACGAGGTACTAAATGCCCTGCCACATCACCGTTATAGCACTGTCACAGCCAGATACAAGCAGCTAAAAGAGAAAGGCTTGATTAAAGTTGATGATAGAAAACGCAAAGGCGTAAGCGGCAGAGGTCAGCTTATTATGTGGGCAACAGAGTTTTATACGGAGCCAGATAATGACTGAGAAACAAGAACTAGAACAGCGCATAGATGAGCTATGTGCTAGGGTAATAGGTCTGGAAACAAAGCTAAACACAGTCGAGAAAACATGGGAAGTATTTATACATCTCATTGCCGACAAGCTGGGGATTAAAAGCAAATGAGTGATCTAAATAAAACTATGGACGCTGTTAATGAGTTAAACAAAACTCATGGCGTAAAGCAAAGGGGCGGCAAGATGTACACGCAAGTCGTGCATCGCATGGAAGCTCTACGTAGACACCACGGTACAGACTTTGGTGTTGATACAAAGATACTGGTTGATGATGGGCATCGTGTTGTCATCAAGGCAATCATTACAAACAGTGATGGTCATACTGTAGGGTCTGGCATGGCAGAGGAAATCAGGGGGCAAGGGCATGTTAATACTACAAGTGCGCTTGAGAACGCTGAAACATCAGCCATAGGACGCGCACTGGCAAGCATTGGACTAGCTGGTGGTGAATATGCCTCTGCTAACGAGATGGACGCTGTACCGCGTAAAAAAGAGGCTATAGAGGCCAAGCCAAAGCCAGAGCCTACACCAGAGCCTGTGCCTGACGGGGCAGACGGTCTGCAAAAGTATCGTGATCTATTACGTGAGATCGATGTTAAAGCAACTAACATGAATACATATAAAGAGTTGCAAGAGTATATGAAGTCTGGATGGTTGCAGGAACAAATGGGAGAAATGAGTAACGCAGCACCAGAACTACACCAAAGATGTAGAGAAGTATTAATCCGCAGAAATGCAGCACTAAAGCCAAGGAGCAATTAAAATGGCAATGAAGTATCACACAGTATGTTCAATGCGTTTGTTTAAGAACACAGACGATAAGTCAAAAGCAGATTATGGCAACAGCAAATGGAAGCCATTCAAAGATGGTAGCCCTGCTGACATTCATCTAAGAGCAGATCAAAATTATAGCGTCAGTGGGTTTATTAATGATGATGGCAGTATCGGTATCAGCATCAGGGCGGCATCTGCCTACCAAGCTGGCGATAGCATCTCTGACGGTGTATCCCAGGGTGGGTTAAAGCCTGTAGCAGAGTCAGTACAGGCACAACATCATCCAAAGACTGCGCCAATAGAAGATCTTGATGACAGCGATATACCATTTTAGTTAAATTAAGTTAGTGGTTGCCACTTCAAAGCGGGGATACGGCCTCGAACGACAGATGTGATGCGCTATGCGTTAAGCCTTTGGTAATCACTGATTTGCACAGCGACAAGGTAATTGCATCACCGTATATTTTTTCATATGAGGAATAAATGAGAAACAAACCTAAACGCCAGTACAGCCACACGGGAACATCAGTTACCTGTGATAGATGCGGAGAAAAGCACGGGCTGAAAGCTGGCACTTGGGTTATTAATGGATCAGGGAGATTGGTTTGCTATGGCACAAGACAATGTTGTTTTACTCAAGAATGGAAATCAAACGAGCCTAGCAGAAGCGAGGTTAGTAGCTAGTGATTACTATGCTGGCCTTACTTTAAATGGATGGGGATTGTTTAGAATGATAGAAGCGCATGGCTTCCAACCTATGAAAGCCAAGCACATCATTCCTCTAGATGGTCACACAAGCTATGGGTATCTAACAGAGGCATATGTAATTGAGTGCCTTGCTATATACCTTGCGGCTGGTGGTGAGCCTTTAGCCTAAGATTTCTTAGACTTCATAATCTTTTTTTGCAAAGCAGTTGGTAAAGTCTTTTGCTTTGCAGTCAGCTTTTTACCGTTAGCTGCTTTCTTTTTTGCGGGGCGTCCCCGCTTCGATCCGTAAGTCCCCTTGCCCATTGGCATAACTATTTTCCTTTCTTTGATTTATTACGCTTGGATATTGCTCTCGCCTTCGACTTTGCGTCAGCCTTGCTGCTTGCACCCCATGCCCTGAGAGACAGGAGTAGCCTTGTCGGTTTACCATTCTTTCTCTCTGCCCCTCTCATGTTGCCCATACGTGCTAGGAAAGACGCCCTACGAGGGTTGTCGCCCTTCTTTACAGGACGTTTTAGGTTCATACCCTGCTTTTTTGCTGAAGCCCGTCCCTTGGCGTTTAAACCGCCTTTAGGGTTCTTACCAGCTTTGCGTTGCCATGCTGGTGTTTTAGCCATCAGCCAGCCCTCTCATACGGTCTACAAGCCTTCTGGCACGATTAGGAACCTGAGTGTACCAACGGCTATCAACCATTTCATCTGCGGCCTTGTCATAATCACGGGCATCTACACCAGCCTTCATACCCTTAAACTTGCTGAGTCTAGGTCTGCCCATGTTAAACATCATGTTAGCAATTATGTGTTGGCATTCCTCTGGCAGATCATCAAAGTCATTGTATAGAACTTTGCACTCATCAAGTGTCACAGCCATATCAAGCTTAAAAAGCTGGTTTACTCGCTCTTGCTCTACAACAGTACCAACAGGCTTGCCGTGTTCTGGCTCACCTTCTAAGATCAAGTGACCTATACCGCATGTCTCTAGCCCAAGATGATCCAGATAGACTTCATACTTGCAGCCTTCGTCCTCTGCAATCTCTTGTCTAAGCTTGTCGGTATTCATTACTTCTTCTTTTTCTTAGCTGTCTTTGCTGCACGCTTAAAGTTCTTTGCTGTAGGCGCACCTTTGCTTCCAGGCTTCCTCATCTTTTCACCAGAACCAGCAGCAATACGCTTACGCTTGGCATGGATGTTTGAATATAATCCTGTTTTTGGCATTATTTTCTAAGTCCTTTCAATCCTCTTAAACCGAATGACGCACCTATACTAGCATACATTGCCCATTGAAACCAATCAGGTGTTGTATCCAACGCAGCGAACCCACGCTCAACAAAGGGCTGTAAAGGTGGAATGAAGCACATAGCTATTATAACTATGAACAAAACAGTCCACGCCTCATCCTTCCAGCTATCTTGACTACCTTGAGCCATGATCTTTTCCCAGCCAGCCTCATGCGTAGCGGCAACCTTCATTACCTCTGCTTCTGCCTTGGCTTTGGCTACCTTGGCTTCACTGGTAGCTTTCTTCTCATCAGCCTTGCCCTGCAACCAAGAGCCAGCCAAGTTACCTACAATCGGTATCAGTGCCTGTATCATTTATTTAACTCCATTGATAATTTCAATTTTGCTAACTCAATCTCAAGATCATGTACCCTTGCCACAGTATCTTGCACAGATTTAGGTGGCTCAAAATCATCTATCCAATTATCATTTTCTTCAACCTCTTGCATAGTAAGCTCAAGGTTATGCTCAAGAAAACTAATCCGTTCTGTCAGACCAAAATAAACCCAAACAGAAACAGCAGTAAACGCAATCATACTAATAAGATTACGCAAAGGAATTGTTATTTCACTTGCTTCGTTTAGTTTTGTAGCAGTCTGTTTCATTTTTCACTGCCTAACCAGACTGCAAATGCCCCTGTCATCGCACCAGAAACAACGCTTATCATTGCGCTTTGCTGTGTAGTTAAATCATCTAGGCTAATGCCCCATTCAATGACTCTGATGTACATAACTGTCATTACAAACATCATTAATCGGGGCAGTATTTTCCATCTTAGAAATGTTTCCACACTCATTGCATAGCTTTCTTTATAGAATCCAATGTATCTTTAAGGCTCATACCTTTGGGCATAGGGTTATACTCACAAGCATACTGACGCATACAACCTAAGTAGAGTTCACTTTTATGTGACTCCTGTGTGTTGTTTGCACCTTTATAAAAACATAAAACTTCTGTAGCTGATAGTTTTTCCATCGCCGCTAGTCTGCATGTGGTCATTTTGGGATCAGCCGCATATGCCTGTAAAGCTACAAAAGCTATAATTAGAAACGCTACAACACCACACAAAACGTAGAACAGCATAAATAAACTATCCACAATCTCTTTTCGGTTTGCGGCTTTCTCTATAGCCGCTTGCTTGACACGCTCTTTTTGTGCCTGTATGCGTCTGGCTCGTTCTTCAACTATAGATTTCCATGTGCCACTACCAAACCTAAGATCAACAAGCATAGATACTTCATATAATTTTTCCTGCGCCAGCTTTGCGTCAATCATTTCTGAAGCTACAGAACCAATGCCATCCATAGCACCGACACCAGATTTTTTATTACGCTCTCTGTTTACTTGTGCCTGACCTTCAAACAGGTTGTCGATATATCCAGCGATTTCACTGATGTCATTTGCAGTCCCAATAGCCGCTTTGATAGCGTCAGTAGCTCCTTTGACCAAAGCGATTCCAGCTAGTGCAGTTGAAATGGGTTCCATCAGTACACCTTTGTATCTTTATCTACTGTAGCTGGTAGACAATAAGCTGTTATCTGTGATCCCTGTTTGTGTAGGGTTTGTGCGTACCATGTGCAATCATCTAGCGACTTAAAATACATATCATTGCTAACTAATTGCCTGTCACCCTGCGATCCAATAAAGACAAACAGCAGGAATACATGGATCATCCATTTACTATTATGCCTATAAGCAAGATAATAATTGTACCAGCAGTACCGATCATAATGTGTTCAATACGCTTTATACGCAAGATAGTTTCTTTCCAGCGTTCAGCGCATACTGCTTCGTGCGTGTCAACTTGTGCTTGTACTGATGTAACTGTTGGCTTTGGCATTACGCTGTGTAGCCTTTACCAGCCGTAATCGCGTTAGTTGTGGCAGTCATATCTTCACTGCCCCAATCAGTCATTGCTTTCATATGTTCTAAGTGTTCTACATTTCTGTCCACACAAGACTGGCGGTCAGACGCTTCTTTGTCAGCCATTTGTGAACCAGCAATAACAGCAGTAATTAGGTCAACGCTGTGACCCATAGCTGTATAATCTTGTGCTTTTTGTTCTGTTGTTCTGGTCATTTTTATTCTCCTAATTTAGCTTCTAATTCGGCTACCTTTGCTGAAAGTTCTTTAACAGCATTGACAAGATGCCAAGTTAAATTATCTGGATTCACTGTCATGCAACCAGTGCTTTCAGTTTTAACCACATCAGGCAAAACTTTTTGTATTTCCTGCGCTATGACGCCTAGCTGTATGCCTTCTTTTTTAATAGCGCACAAAGAACCATCTAACTCTGTAATCTCGTCAGCAGTACGGTATTCAAAGTTTCTAACTTGAATTTGATTAATTGCATCTAGCCCGACATTGTTATCAACAATGTTTTTCTTAATGCGCCTGTCAGAAGTTTGTGACCAAGTTGTACTATTATTACCTTGAAATGCGCCGCTACCACCAGCAATGAACGCAGTATTAGCTCCTTTGCCAGCCGCATTAAATCCAATAACAACTTCTTCATTAACAGTTGCACCTGAGCCGTGGGCAAGTCTGCCGAGAATCGTATTATAACTACCAGTGGTAGTTTGTGGAGAGGTGTTACCAGCGTATGCACCAACAAAAACATTTTCAACACCAGTCGTAACATTACCGCCAGAACCCACACCTATGGCTGTATTGTCATTGCCAGTTGTACTTGCGCTAAGTGAAAGAAATCCACAAGCAGTGCTATTGGATGCTGTGGTATTTGCAGTTAGTGCCGCACTTCCGACAGCCACATTTTGCCCGCCTGTTGTTGTAGCATCTCCAGCAGTTGAACCAAAATAGGCGTTGTTGGCTCCGCTAGTAAGGGTGTGTCCAGCGTTGTCACCAACAATAGTATTTGTAGCGCCTGTTACCACAGCACCAGCCGCCGCTTGGTCACCTATAAATACATTTTGCTGGCCTGTAGTCATAAGCGCACCAGCGTTATTTCCAACACAAACATTCTCACCATTGCCAGTGGAAATAGCGGAGCCAGCATTGTGACCAAGAAGAGTGTTAGCTGGTGAAGTCGTTATTGCATCCCCTGCGTTTAGACCGACTGCTACGTTTGAACCGCCTGTTGTGCAAGCCGCTAAAGCATTTTTTCCGACAGCAGTGTTGCTTGATGCAGTAGTATTTGCGCCAAGTGCCGCATAACCTATCGCAGTGTTTCCTGCTCCTGTTGTGTTAGCATCAAGAGCAGTACCACCGACTGCGACATTTTCTGCGCCGCTAGTGTTTGCAGTGAGTGCGCCAGAGCCAATGGCAGTGTTGTTTCCACCAGATAAGGAACCGTCATCAAGCGCAGTATCGCCTAACGCCACATTGTTTGAGCCTGTCGGGTAGTTACCGTCCAGCTTGATTGTGCCGCCGTCAACAGACAAATTGCCAGCAATGTCCACCGCACCATCAATATCCACAACATCTAAGTTAGCAGTGCCATCAATGTCTATGTCACCAGAAATATCTAGTGACCCAAATGACCCAACGCCTGTTGTCGTAATAGCAGATGAACCGTTGTCAATCGCGCCAAATCCGCTTGTTATGCTACCAGCGTTTAATGCGCCTGTTGTGACAATGCTGGAACTACCAGCTACAGGGCTTAGAACACTAGCTATAGCAGTGCCGTTAATTGTTATAGCATCTGCTTCCAATGTACCATCAATGTCAGCATCACCAGACACATCTAAGCTACCAGCATCTAGTTCACCTGTTAATGTAATGTTACGAAAACTAGCAACATCCTTATTTGCATCAACAGTTACTGTTTTGCTGGCTACAACCGTACCTACGGCAGCACCAGTGTCATTGTAATTTAACTCTGCTGTCGTAGCTGTTGTGCTAATTGTTAGGTCTTGGAATGAAGATCCGTTGTATATCCGTCCAACATCACTTGTAGTATTAAAATACCAGTCACCAGCATTTAGAGCATCGCCGTCATTATCTGTTGTTGGATCACTAGACTTTGCGCCTAGATAAACATCGTCAAAAGCATCCAAAGACGCTGCTGCCGCTGTTGCGCTAGATGCCGCCGCTGTCGCAGAACTTGCACTAGCTGTTGCCGAACTCGCACTAGCCGTAGCCGAACTCGCGGCTTCTGATGCCTTTGTTGTCGCAGTATCCTTGTGACCAGAGGCTGTTGAAGCACTTGACGCGGCTGCTGTGGCACTTGAGGCGGCTGCTGTAGCAGATGTAGCGGCAGACACCGCATCAACCAACAACGCAAAATGGGCTGTATCTGTAAGCGCATCACCAATTACAGAATCAGCAATACAAATGTATATGTTGTTTAACTGTGCAGTCGTGGTTGCTTTCATAATGTCACGCACTTTGAAAGCTACAGTAGTTGTTGTCGCGCTATTACCTTTAAAAGTACCAAGCTCCTGCGTAACGCTAATCTCACCGCTACTATCAAATGCTAGTATCTTATTAGCACGATCTGTTGCACCCACAGTAAACTCAGTGGAAGTCATTGTGTTTGTGCGTGATAGTTTTATAGAGCGATCTGTTTCTTCTTGGATCTGCTGTGTTAGGAATGTCAGCTTATCTAGTGCGTTTTCATGTTCTTCCGCAGGAAACGGATCGTTTGGAGTATAATCCGTTGTCTGTGTAAGTGCTGCACTACGCCGAATAACTATCGTTTGTCCAGATGCAGGGGCTGTACCGAAAGTGATGTTGCCCCCATTCGCACTTCCAACACCTGACACCGTGTAATTGGTTGTTTTGCTTTGCACGGCTTCCGCGCCAGTCGAATCAGTACGCAGGATAACTGTGAGATCATCCTCATCAAATACCTTAAAGGTATAAGCAAACGCTGTTGTGCTACCATTTCCACTGTAGCTAACCTTAGTTGTGGTACTGCTGACTGTCATCTTATGTCTCCAAACGGTTTCTTAATATACCAAATATTTAGCGTTTTAGAAAGTAGGTTAAAGTTAATCCAAATTATCGTACTTAGGCTGTAGGTCTACCAACTTTTGTAACCCAGCCTTTATTCCAAGAGCGTTTTGCAAAGGCGCAATAGAATTTAAGGCACGTTGCTGACTTTGTGACCATTGGTAGTCTGGGTTTAACAAAGCTCTTGAACCACCAGTAATTACAGTATGGGCTTTTTGCCCAAGGTCAACTACGGGGACTCCTGTAACCAAATTTGAAGCCAAGCCAGTTGTTCTGCCATAAGCAAAAACAGGTTGGTCTAAATAGAAAAGCGCACCTGAGTCAACCATAGCAGGGATCAAAGAAGCCCAAGAGCTACGCTGGAATGCCGCCTTACCTATTTCTTTAACTGAAAGCCGTTCATCTAGGTATTCTTGTTTATCCTCTCTAAATTGTGCATTTAAAGAAGTCTGACCTATGTAAGAAGCCCCAGCAAAAAATACAGATGTGTACATTGCTGTAGCAGCCCTAAAGTCTTTTGCAGACAATAAGTTTAAGGTTTGTTTTTCGTAAGACACCAGCATAAATGTACGGAACTGTGTAAGAAGCTTGCCCCAGGTAGTAGTCATATATTTGTTAAGATTGCCTACATCATTCTGCTGAATACTGCGTCTTGTCCAACGTGATATTGCTAGAACAAAAGCATCTCTTGCTGCTTCATCTTGCCAATTTGACAAGTTAATGGATTTTACTTTTCTATTTTTAAAAAATGCAGAAGGGGTGGTTACGGCGTTTTCTCTAATCTGGTCAAGGACTTTTCTTGTCATATCCTCATCCAAGCCAAGGCCAGCTAATCTTTTTGCCGACAATTTGCGAGATGTAAATGCTAAGTCAGTTATTGTTTGCACAGCCATACGTCCAGCCGCACGTTCAAGAGCAAGCGTTATGGGAGCCATACCTGATATATCTGCAACAATACGTTTTATAGGTTGGATGCCAAAAGATGCTTTATCAATTACATCGCCTCTGCCACGCACAAACAAATCCTGTGCATCGTATCTATTCATTGATTGATTTATTAATCTATCCGCACCAATGCCAGCAAACGCCTCAAGATCCCTAGCTACAGAATCGTCAAGTTCTCCATTTTTTGCTCTTTTAAGCATGGATCGCATCTCAGGCATTACTTGTAGCAAGCCCCGAAACCCACCTATAGCCAATGCGTTGCCTAATTCTGCCACCTGTGCAAACCCGACTTGGTTCATCAAACGTATAAAATTATAGTCTTGAGCAAGCCTTGCAAGCCTTGCAGATGTGCCAGTAGGGTTGCTAATTAATGGTGAGGTTCTTCCTAAGATCATATTGTACAATACGTCTATAGTTTCTAAATCACCTTTAATCTTATCTACAGACCCTGCGCCATGCACAGAAGCGGCATCATCTCCTATTCTTTGGACAAGGCGTTGATAATCACCATCAGATCTAATCCCTTTTTGCGCTAACGCTATACGTCCTTCCATCTGAGTTATATAAGCAGAAAACACTTGCTCTGCGTCACGATCCATAAGGTCTTTGATACGGATTATATTGCCATTCTCAAGGTTTAACTCTGTGTTAATGTCTAGCTTTAACCGTTGTTTTGCACGAGATGGCAATCCTTGCCTTGGCTTATCAAACAAAGCTATAAGTCTATCTGCATCTGCCTGATCTAAAATATCCTCATCTACAAGAATATCTCGCAACACATCTTTCTGATCTGTCGAAAACACCCTAGCAAGGCCGCTGTCCATGCCAGCATCTGCTTTACGCAATTTTGTATTCATGCGTTCTGCCATTTTCATAGCAATTTCTTCATCTATTTCTGGCGTTCCACGCATTATAGATGTCTTCAACAGTTCTACTGCCTTATCTGTTCCGTATTTATTATTTGTGTCTGCAAATTTGTACGGACTCCACAAATGAGTAAAATACGTTAAATCTTCTGGAATTGAGTCAAAGCCTTTTACTTGCGCTTTTTTTGCCCTGCCTAATACATCTGCAAATATTTCTGACTGTCTTGCCGCCGCCCGAACAACATCTGGGTGATGATTAAGTTGTGGGCTTTCTATAGCGTCTGCAACTAATTCTCCAAACTGTTGCCGTGTGCCGCCAAATGTACGCTTCAAATATCCGATGCCTTGGCTCTTAGCCCAATCAGTATAGGCAGTTTGATAGACTTGATAATACTTAGTAAAATCAGCTTTTGTGGCGTTTGTTTTAAGGATGTCTGCTGTAGACTCCATAACCTCGCCGCCTTTATTAAAGCCAACCGCATCTTCTCCAAGAATATTACCAGCATACCTTACAGAAGGGACTTCAGACTTTTTAAGCTGGCCTGTCATACTTAGCTTTGGTGCTGACGGTAAATCACTAAATGCTGGCTCACCTATGTCTAACAAGAAATCATTAGTATCTGTTCTTAAATCTGGTATTTGAACAGGGCGTGACCAAGGGTTTGCCATAGCACCAGCACTGGGATCAAATGAACTAGGCAACGCCACTTTCGGCAAAGCAGACTCAGGAATTGCTGTTTCTGTAATAAACCCTTTTTGCTGTATTACCTTACCAATATCTTCTACTTGTGCGTTTCTTGAGGCGGTGTCCATTGACTGCATAGCAGAAACAAACTCTTTGTCGCTTTTGCCAAGAGCCGCACCTATAGCACCACCAAGCACAAAACCCCCAGCAACGCCGTACAGTATATCATACGGGTCTTTGGTAGCGTTCTGTGATACTAGGTAAGACTCAATAGCCGCTGTACTTACTGCACCGCCAAAAGATCCTCGCAATGCTCTAGCAAGCCTTGTTGCCTTGTTACCCCATATAGCGGGGGCAGCTACACCCTCTGTTGCAACAGTCGCAAAAACAGCGGCAGGATCTAACATGCTTGCTGCTACACGCAAGCCAACGCCTGACCATCCGTACTCTGCAAGCTTTCTATCGTTTTCCATAGAAATTAAAACTTGGTTTCGCAAAGCTTTTGCATGTGCAAGGCTAGAAGAATCCAGAACAAAATCACGGTAATTTTCTGGGATGTCCTTAACTAATTCGCTATATGTTTTTTCATCTAACATAAAATCAGGATCAGGCTCAAACTCTGGTGAGTTTCTATACATCCAAGACATAATGTTTTCTTCGGCAAACGCAGCCTTTGCTGCATCCCCAAAATCAACAGATGACTCAAAGTCTTTCTGTGCTAATTCTGAAAGTACTTGTTGCTTTACTGGCTGTGGAACAAACGGCTGTCTTTTCAAAGGCATTTTTTCCATGCCTTCTGGTGTTAGATCTTCTGGCTTTATAACGTCAGTTTCTAGCTTTAGAGAAGTTTCGGCTGGGGCAACTCTGGTGCGTATAATACCTGACTCGTCACGCACTATGCCTTGCGTTGCTGCTGGCTTCTGCCGTTGCTCAAGAACATTAACATCATCTTCAAGGCTAATAAGTTCGCGTTCTTCTGGTTGCCTATCTTCTAATAAATCTAATTGTACGCTTTCTTCTGCTGCTGGCTCTTGAACTTGTCTGTCTTGAATTATAGGAGTTTCATCTTGCGCTAATGCAACAGGCTGTTCTTCCCGTGTTTCTATTATAGGTGTGTCATCAGCCACAGGCGCATCAACAATAGGCTTGCGCGTTTCTAAAATACTTAGATCTTGCTTGTCTGTTGGCTTTATTAATTCCATTGCATCAGCAAGTCTTGTTTGCTTTGGCATAGACACTGAGGAAAGGTCAAATGCTGTATTTAACAACTCAGGCTTAGTATATGTTTTTGCTACATTTGGCTTGTTTTCAAAGTTTATAACAGCAGATACTAACTTAGGCAGATCTTCTATTCTCGCCTTGTCTTTGCCAACCTTAGACTTTACAAACTCTGCATATTTCTGTGTAGGATTGTTGTCTGATGGCGGGGCATACTTGTTTATTATTTGGTCAATATCCCCGTCAAACTCATTTAGCTTTGACCTAAGATCAACAAACAATGCTCTTAAACCCATCTCAGGGGTGTCAAATATTACATACTGACTGCCATCAGAGGCTGTGTAAAACTCGCCTGTTTCACCAGCATAATCCTGCCCACCTCTAATATTGCCTGGATTGTTATATTTAATCGCCATTTGCAATCCTGTTATTTAGTAAACAAATGGGAACGCTTGGAACCCACTGTCTTGTTGAGTAGAGCCAGTTTGAGTACTGCTAGATGCACCCCTTCTTCTGCGGCTATCTCTTGTACTTGTCACGAACTCAGAACTAAGAAAGCCCTCTTGTGCATCTATAATTTCTTGTTCTTCCTCAAATGCCTTAACCTCTGACTCAGACCCTGTGTACATTGGTGCGCCTGTTGTTAATAGGCTTTGGTCAATATTGTAACCGTTTGCAATATCTTTTGCTGTCTGTCTAACTCTATTGTTAAACTTATCAATCCTAGCCTGATCCAGTGCCGCAGCGTCAGCGTTTAAGAGTTGCTTTAATTCAGTAGTAGTCCATGTAACAAACTTAACGTCAACAGGTGCTACAGCCTCATCAGTAGGCGTTTCTGCCACATCACTATAGATTGCACCTTGTACTGGTATGCCGCCATCACGCACCAAAACCCATACATTCGGGTCTGCCGTGCCTTGTACAATAGATAACTCAGAAGCCTCTAGCTCATCCTCTGCTATAATTGCTACACCAAGTTTCTTTTCATCGCGGAACTGAATAGACTGCGCTACAGCACGGTTTGCCATCTCATTAATATTATCTGGCAATCCAACGGTTTTGGGTGTCAGTATGCCACGCACAAGCACATGGCTTTTAACCATGTCTTGCTTTGCTGCCTCGACTGCCTCTTTCTCACCAACACCCAACCGTACATAATCTAATGCTCTGTTCTTTAACTTTTGCTGTACGTCTGATTTGTTCTGCAATTCTGTTGGCTGGTCAGTAAACAAAGAAACAAAGAAACTACCCTCTGTTTCAGAGGTAATACTTCTAACGCTTTGCTCAATAGCTTTTAGCGGGACTGTAACATCAATGTCTTTTTGCGCTGCTTTAGACACGTTTATCATTGCTTGCTCTAGTGTCTCGTATGGCAACCTTTGATTTACAGCGTCAAAGAATGTTCTATCAGCTTCTGTAGTGTGATTGTTTTGTACAGCAGGATAACGCCCCATAGCATTATATGTGACTAACGCGTCTTGTACTTGTTGAAACTCAGGAGTGCCTTCTTCTAAGACACCGCTTCTACCAACCGATGAGGCTTGACCAAAACGCTCTTTGAAAGGCTTGTAGACCACGTTGTTACCTTCAAGCAGATCAAACTGTACGTCCATTGCATTACGATTGTTTTTAGCAGCAAGTTGTGCAGCTTTAGACATTCCAGCGTTTATAACGGCATCCTTTTCTGACTCTTTCAAACCAAAAGAAGAAAGTCGCTTATTCATAAAGTCTTGAACGCTTACTTGCCCGATAGATTGAGCGTTTATCGCTTTAGATATGTTTTTTCTAGCTGTTGATATTTTGTCTAAAGTGGTTTGTGTATTATCACCTAATGAATCTATTCTTGTAGAAAACGCACCTCTGCCATCAAAATCCTGTGTTAGCAAAGCTTCGGCTGCTTTTAACTGCGCTAACATCTCTGGCACGTTTCCTAGTTTGTTTTCAGTTATTTGTCTGGCAATACCATCAACAGTCTGGTCAGCAGAGTCATAGATTATAGCGTCTACGTTTGATGCCTTTTGCCCTTTGCTAGACATGGAAACTGGATCATACATGCTTTTTGCAGAGGCAACTACACTATCGGGGCTTGCACCACTAGCAATGACATCGTTTATTTGAACTATCATGTCATTTGAAATGGTATCGTCTAGCTTAAGAGCCGCATCATTAAGCGCACTTGCAATCTTTATTTTTTGAGCATTTGGTAACTGAGATATGTCATACTCACCAACTACACCTTTATCATCTGTAATGGTAAAGTTATTACCATCCATTGCTTGTTGTGCCGCTTGCTTAAGCTGATCTTGTGTAGTGTTATCTTGAACAGCACCAATTCTTCCAATCAGGTTGTCAGTTATTTCTGCTACACCTTGATTATGGAACTGCAAAGCAAGACCACCCATTTGCAACCTTGCAGATGAGGTAAGGTTAGATGGGTCTATTGTTACGTCTTGTCCACCCAACTCAATAGTAATTGGCTTATTGCTTGTGTATGCCTTTGCTATTTCTGTAAGTTGATCTGGGCTTGCTGTAGAAGCAATATCTGCAATATTTCCTTTAGCCGACTCTAAGTTGTCAGAGTTTATAACTCTTTCACGCGCAGAGGCATTAGCTAACAAAGCTTGCAGTGTCTTTACTGGTAAAGTTTTATCGTTTTTAAGATTTTCAGTTATGGCATCAAGTTTTGCAGTAGAGTTTGCAGATTCTATATTATTATAATAATTTCTGCCACTTACAGCCAACTTCATAGAAGTCTCTGTGTAATTAAGCGTCAACCCGTTTGCCACGCCTTTGTTTATTTCGTCTACGTTAGTGTTGTAGAGTTCTTTATACCTTGGGTCTGAAGGATTAAGAGTTCCCATTTCGTTGATGTTTGCATCAAGAACTTCGTTAGCAGCTAAAGAACTTTGCGCTTGCCCACGGTTAAACGTGTTTTGTTTTCCAGCAGCAGCTTTAGATAACATAATGCGAGAGACACGGGCTTTGACCGCATCACGCTGGCTGTTTGTAAGGTTCTTAATACGATCAATTTCTGCTAACTTTTTTGTTTCAAACTTTTTAAAGTTTTGAGAAAAAACTGCGGTTTCTGTGTCTTGATTATTAAGAATTAAATCGTCTGCCTCAGACTGTATTCGCACCGCTTCTTCGTTAGATACTCTGTCAGTTTCCCTTTTTTTCTCAGCCATACCAAACTGAAAAGCAACCTGACCAACTTGATTAGCAAACTGTGCCGCTGCTTGTGCAGGTGCTGCAAATGTACCAATGTCAGCCCGTGGGCTTACCTTTCCTGCTGGTGTAGCTACCGCTTGACCCATCCCCTTGTTATACATTGGTATTTTCATGTCTTATCCTATCAAGCCAGTAGTTGTGCAGAACGAGAACCGCCAGACAATAGTGTGCTGTAAGCCTGTGTTTTAAACGCTGATGATCTTGCAGACGCGGATGCACGAGCTAACGCGGCCTCAGATGTTTTGTTTAATTCATCTATATCTCTAGCAAACCTAATGTTAAGGGCGTCTAACTCTGTATTAAAGAATGTGTCTGCAATCGCATCTAACGGGCTTCCTGCTATTTGTACGCCAGATGCTGAAACCGCTGTTCTTTGTGCGCCAGCAAGCCTGTTTGAGTTCTTACGCATATTAGATTCTTGCTGGGTTTTTTGCCGTACTAGCAAATCACGCTCTTGCTCTGCCAAGGTAGCGTTAAACTCACCTACCCCTCTGGCGGCTCTTGCGGCAGCCATATTGCCTTTGTAACCCATCATTCCTGATACGGCACTTGCACCAGCAGCTACTGCCATGTAACTCATTGCGCTATCCTCGCATATCTAAAGTAGTCAGACTTATCCAGCCCATACTTAGGCATGATACCCTCAATTTCAAATCCAAGCCAGTTCACAAATCTGTTAGCAGTTTCATCAACTACGGCAACGCTTGCCTGTATTCTGTGAAATTTGTGAAATTCTTGAATGTGGTTAAACAAATACAATGAATATTTAGCTACGGATAATGGCTTTGAATAACCTTTTTCACTGACTACCATCCAAGCTTCGCCAACGCCTTGCCACATTAAAGACACACCGCCTATAGCAATAACCTCATCATCTTCCATAACAGTGTAGGCAGGGCATCCCTCATTCTGTGCTAACGACAGCTTACCTTCATGCGAAAAGGCAAAGCGTGTTTTTATATCTAGCACATGCTCTTTCTTAAAAGGGATTACGTTAAGCATCGAAAGTATTAGACCTCCGCATGATTGCAAGTATTGTCATTGGCAAAGGCTGGTTCTGCCTAATAACAATCTGTGCATCTGTATCGTAACCAGATGGGAATGATATTTCCTTATCGCCTGTGAACATTGGCACAGCCTCATCCATTTCCATGCTGCTATCGCGGAAAGGTATTCTGTCCAAACCAGTAAGGTTAGAGCCTATCTCTGCCCCAACAGTGTTTAAGAATCTAGCGGTAACACCGTGAATACGCTTGATTTTACCTTGCGAAATACCATCATCAGCACCGCCTTCTAAGCGCAGTGTTTTTACAAAAGATGTGTATCCATAACCTATATGAACCTTACTTGCGCTTCTGTCTAAAGTAACAGTACCGCCAGTTACGGTCTTATCAGGATGCGTAGATCCATCAGCTAATATAGATACAACCTCGCCCTCTAGGTGGTTAAGGCCGCTAATGGTGGTTGTTGCAGTGCTATCGTATGTTAAACCGCTATCAACAAAAAAGGCATCAGTAATGGTGTCGTTAAAGTAGATAGAGCTTAAAAAGCATATATGACGAACAGTGCTACCGTTTACTTCTCTTTTAATAGATATATAAACCTGATCTTCAGATCCGCTTGGTATAGCTGTAATGCTTTCAACAATAGCCGCTGCTTGGTTTGTCGTGGTTAATCTAGTTGTATCAGAACTTTTAATTGACAATAAACCGCCAGCCGTAGGCGCAACCTCTTTTATAGTAACGACTGCCGCTGCTGGGTTTTCTACAACAAAATCTGCATGTGCATTAACAGCAGTAAAAATGTTGTCTGCTGTGGTGTCGTTGCTTTCATTTGGTCTAAAGCCTAGTGATGAAGCTGGTGATGTTCCCCCAGCCGCTTCAGATGTAAATGTAACTTGTGTGCCATCACTTTTTGTTAATACCAAAGTAGTGCCGACAGCTATGTTTGCGTAATCACTTACTGTTATTGTGACTTGTGCGCTTGTACCGCCTATAGTGTGTTCATGCCATCCGACTGCGCCATTAGCACGGTCATAGGTCAAACCGATCAATCTGCCATCAGTGTGTACAAACCAAAGCAATAACTCAGGCTCTTGCTGCCAAACCATGTCGGTAAGACCACCACGCGGAATATTGTCTGCAAGAATACTTAGATCGATGCCAAGCAAGCCGTCAGTGTCTAAATCAAAGGTAATCTCTTTAACCTTTTCCTGACCCTTTTGTAGCATAATTGTACTGTTGCCAGCCCGTAACGGTCTAATATCTGATATGCCAAAGGTAGTTTCACGCAATACATTTACGTTTGTAGGTGTAACAGGCTGTGTGCCAGACCCACCAGACAACGTAAACTCTGAACTTGTAGTCAGTATTTGCAAGAAACGTGCAGGAAGCATGTGCTTAATTACGTTTACCTGATCTGATGCAATAGTAAAGCTTACTGCATCGTCATCATTTGTCCCTGGTGAATGATTCTCAAAGTCAGCAGAAACACTCCCAAATACGGTCTGTGGCTGGTGTGTCGTTCCTGCGAAGTACAAACGCTCCTCGTAGAACGCAACGGCTCTGGGAAAGCCTCTAACGCCGCTAAACGCCCCTTCTGACCAACGAGTAGATGCTCCGCTTGATCCGACAAAGGCTTTAGGCAAGAAACCGCTTTTAGTTTGCACTGTTGCTGTTGCACTTGTTGCACTAGCTACAGCAGTTATTACCATGCTACCAGTGCCACTGTGCAAAAACTTCCAAGTAATAGATCCGTATGCTTCATCACCATCTGTGTGAACAGGCGGTAGTTTGCCACCGTTTGTATTACCAGCAGTTGTATTGCGATACACATTACCACCAAAACGAACTTCATCATTCTGGGCATAGGTAGTGTTTGTTTCCCATTCTGGGTGTGCTGCCTCAATAATCTCACGTAAACGCCACACAGATCCAATATGACCAGCCTCAAATGTACTAGCCGATGCGGTAACTGTTACGCTCCCTGATTCCGCTGAAACGTGTAATGTTGTTGTGGTAATGTTTTCATCTAAATATGCGCCATTATAAAATTCTATATCGGCAAGTGTCCATCCAGTATGGGCTACCGTTCTAGTGAGCTTTGCTGGTTCATGGTTTTTATGGGCTAGATATAAAACATCCGCAGACTGTGCATGATTTAACTCAAATATTTCTGTAACAGAATAAGTTGTGGTTATTTCTACAATCTTACCAGATGTGCCGCCACTGCCATACGTGGTGTATGCTGAACTATTTACACCAGATAACTGAAATGTATTAGTGGTGACGCCAGCCACTGTAAACTCAACATTGTTTACTTGTGTCATCCCTACAACGCCAGAAATCATAACTCTGTCACCGTTGCTATAACCGTGAGAGTTTGCAGTTACGACTGCTGGGTTGGCTTTTGTGATAGCTGTTATTGTTTTAGCCGCTTCAGTAACTATACCGCCATCTTTAAATATACGGATATAATTAGCACCAAACTCAAGAACGTAAGCTTGCTCATCGCTAAACTCAAAGTTCATTAACCTTACTTTGCCGCCATCTTTTGATGCACCAGCATAGTACGCACCAGGCCGTCTAGTAATACCGCCTTGAGGAAAGACCAACATATTAGATAGGGTTTCTGCACCCTCATTGTATTTAGCTAGATCTATGCGTCCAAACAAACGTGGAGACAAAGCCCCAGCGCGGAAGTTAGTTATAATGCTGGAAATCCGCGCCATGTTCTAATACCTAATATCGATAAAGTAATCCGCTACTGGCTGTTCTGGGTAGCCTTCCATAGAGTCCACACCTTTCGCTTCTTTCAAGCGAGCCTCATACATGGTGTACATTTGCTGGGCTACAGAGTTACTACCAGTAATAGCGTAAGCTGTGTCAGCCGCTAATCTGTGAGCTATAGCGTTAGATAGCAACGAATCATAATCTTCTGTATCTGTTAAACGTGATATGTAGATAATCTTGCAAGCATCATCGTTAGCTAAAATTCTGCGGCCTTCTATTTTAAACATTCTGTTGCTGTCATATGCAGCAAGATCATTGTTTACATTAGTGTTCCAATACGAAAGAACCCTCAAGCAATAAGGGTCAGTAGGTAATTGGAACTGGTGACTAAAACCAAACTCAGGGCTTACACTGCTTGCCGCAAGCTCTGCCCTTGCTATTGCAACATTCCAAGGGTGTGCGCGTAGCACTGCATCTCGTGTAAGATCAAATTTTCTATTGCAAAGTCTAGCTTCTTTGGAGTTTTCGGTCAGTGACGTTATCGTTGCCGCGCCTAACAAATCCATCGCTTCATTACAAATGTCAACTACTGAGGACATAGCAAACTCCTAAAGGGGAGAGGGGGCAGCAGACCGCCGCCCCTTCTAACTTGTTTAGTTTACAACATACTCAATGATAAAAGCCATATCACCAGCAGTGCCACCAGTTGCGTCAAAAGTTGCCGCAATGTAGTAGAATCCGCCTGGATCAGTGCTATCACCAGCCATTGTGTATAGCTGTTGCCCAGTAGTGTTGAGGTTAGCTGCCTCGTAACGCAACTCTGCTACTGCTGCGCCATCGGCAACAGAAGTGGCAAAGAAGTCAATGTCTTTTACTGCACCAGCATCTGTGTAGATGCCAACATCATAAGTACAGCTACCACCAAGGGCATCTGTACCTACACGCAAAGACATAATAGTTGCGTTACTAGGAACTGGCGCAAGCATAACAATATCACCGTTAGTGCTATCACCAGCTAACAAAGCAACATTACCTTGAGCTATACGGACAACGCCTTGTAGCTCTTGGGCTTTATTAGCAACTTGAGGGGAAGCCTCAAGATTTGCTACTAAGTCTGAATTTCTAGTAGTCATCTCTAGCTCCTATTAGTCTGGGGTTTCATCACAGAAGATTTGTACAACCTTGTTTTCTTCCATGCGTACCGAACCGATACTCATGCAATAGTAAACTTGGGTTGCATAACCTTTGTCTGCGCGTTCATCAATTCTAGCAGAAATGTCCTTACCAATACCCAAGGTAAGACCATCTTCAGCCCATGCAAAACACTTACGGATGTCGTTACTGTCAATGCTTAGACGGTTTGACATAACAAAGCGGAAGCCCATAAAGGTGTCCACATCGCCAGAAACCAAAGCTTTGACTGTGTTGAAATCCGAACTTGTTACTTGGGTTGTTCCTAACAAATCTTCGATTTGCTTTGGGCTAACCGCAATGTAGCGTGGGATCGAAGGATCAACATCTTGCACATCTAGTTTACGCTTTGCTTCAACTAGTTTTGCAACAGTTAGTCCATCGTTTGAAGATGCAGAACCTACTGAGTTAGTAGTTGCATCTAGGTTTGCTGTGCCAGAACCAGTTTCGCCTGTTGAGGCAGCACCAGTTGCAGAAGCAATGATAACGTCATCCATCGCACGCCCCATAGCAGCAGCAGCAGCCATAGCGTAAGATGAAGTCGGATCAATCAACATACGAACTTTATCCTGATCGTCAATGAGATCAGCATACTCGTAGTCAGCTAGGGAAAGACGTCTACGCCCGTGAGGGGTATCAATCTGTGGAGTGTCGGCGTTTCTTGATGTGCGTAGCTGTGCTGTTGCTACACCAATCTGGTCTATAAAGGCATTCTTACCAACAATATTTTCAATCCGCACCGTATCACGCAAACGAGAACCCATCTGCTGTGATAACATCTGCACGTTTGCAGAGTATTGTTGCACAAATGCCGTGGTGATTTCTGATGACATATTATGTCTCCTTGTTTCACACGGTTTAAGTTACATTGTTTTCGATGCGCTACCCTTACGGACACTTCTAGGTTTTTGAGCCACCATAAGGCTATCGTCTATCCGATTGTCTTCGGGACGGTTTGCACCGCTACCCCTTTGCGTTACCCAACTATGATACTTTTCAGCCAGTTCTACTGGATTACTTACATCACGTTGCGTACCAAACTCGACTGCCATTCTAAGGCATTCTAAGCGAACTGCCAATGGGGATAATTCATCTTCCATAATTATTCCCCACCATGAACCATTGTAAACAAGCTATTAACATGCTCTATGGCTCTCTGCCGCCCTGTAACATTCTTTCTATCATGATAAGGATGGCTCTTGTCATTCATAATAGCATCAATCTCTGATTGCGCTTGTGCTGGTGTAAACACAGAGTTTCTTGCGCCATCGTTAATTGTATCTTCGCTTGTTACTGTAGATTTAAAATCACCTATAGCAGCAAACGCTTTGATAAAAGCAGGGTGATTGCCAATCATAGTGCCATCTTCAAGACGCATACCTAGTATTTCATTGCCAGCAAATTGCTCTACAATGTCCTGCGCGGCAGCAACTTTGTTTTCAAAAGCATTACCCCACTCACGTTTTAAATCATTAGTAGTTTGTTCTAGTCTTTCTTGAGCAACTTGTTCCATTTGCTCTGTGTTTTGACCAATAGAACCTTTGTAGTAATCAAGTATTCCAGATGCTTGTTGAGGTGTAAGCCCAAGCTTATGAGCTATACCAGAATATTCTTCAGCCACTTGCTCTGTGATTACATTCCCATCTGCTGATAGTTCGTAGCCTTCTGGGGTTTCTGGTCTACCTAACCTACTGTAAATATTATCTAAATCTTCCTGTGAAGGATTTGTTGGAAACGGTATCTTGTCTGCACCAATAAGTTTTTGTGCATTAACAAAAGAACGCGCTAGATTCCCAACATCTTTAATAGGTGAAAGACTTGGATGCTCCCTTAGATCTTCTGGTATCATTTCCATGAAACCGTTACCAGACCCGCCTTGTGCAACCTCTGCTGGGGTTTCCAGCATTGATGGGGCTGTTTCTGGCTGGGCTACCTGTTCGGCAACTTGCTCTGACATAAATTACTCCTCATTCATCATGTTGTATATGTGCAATAAAACTGCACGTTTCCCTTCTTCAAACGCTGTAGCATTAGCATCGCCAGCTACATAACTTGAGGCTCTCCAATTACATCTTGCCTCAAGATCTCCTAAAACTTTTTTACCAGCATTACTTTCAAAAACATCAGTATACATGGTTTTAAGTTTTGTTATCTGTTCGTTCATTTAGATACCATCCTTGATGCTTGCGCTAATTGAGCTACATCTTGCACATCTTGGCTTTCTGCCTGACGCGCCATCATAGCCTCTTGCTGTGCTGCCTGTTCTTCTCTTACAGCGTCAACTTCAGACTGTGGGTTTACAACTTTCTTAGGAACGCCAAGGCTGTCCATAATGTGATTTACCAAACCATCAGCATTAATATGTTCGGCTACTGGCAACGCTTGAGCTAGTGGAAGCAGTATTTCCAATGCTTGCATTGTGCTGTTAAGACTGCTTGATTTCTGTGCGCGAGCTAGTGGTGATACATACTCAACATCTACGTCAAGACCTTGTAGAACTTCTGGCGGTGTTGCCAGCATATCTGCCCGTAACATCAAAGCAAATATACGGTCAATCATTGGGCGTAGCATCTCATTCATCAAACGCCCTAGTACTGGTCCGATTACGCGCATACGCTCCTCTTGGCGTTGCACAACCTCTGTAGCTGTCATATTAGGCGAACCGCCTGTTAGAAGCTGATCTACATAGAATGCTGAACGTATAGCTGTTCTGCGCTGTTCTTCCATATTCAGGCCAATAGGTATGTTTGCGCCTGTGTTTAGTGGCGTAATTGTATCTCTTGTGCCACTTCTAAAGAAGTTGAGTCCCCCAGGCTGGGTACGGACAGGGAGAAGAAATCCGTCATCAGGAACCAAAAGCGGAGGATCAATTAGTTTCTGTGCAGCTTGTATAATGGTCTTTGACATTAGATTTAACATCTTAACATCTGGCAACGCCACCATAGCTGGGGAACGCCCCATCACTTCGCCAGTTGCCTTGAGGAAGCGCGGAACAACGTATGGGAACTCTTGGAACCCGCTTTCTTGTATAACCATCTTTGTTTCCATGCAGATATACACAGAAGCAAAAGGCATATTTTTATTGTCCCGTTTAGTAGGATCGCGTTCTTTGCGTGGCATTACAGAATGAAGAATAGCTACTTCCTCATCAGGCTTTTTCTCAAATGTTTTTTGAATAAACTTGCCTACGTTTTCTAAGCCAAACCTTTGCACCGCTTGTCTTGCTGGCAATCTGTACTTACGAAATACAGTGTCAACGATTCCATACTGATCTTCAGCTACATAAAACTCTGATATGTGCCTTGTACTAAATCGTAAGCTGGTATTGTCCATTTCGACAAACATACAGCCCGTGCCAAAAACAACCAGATCCACATACATTTCGTGGACTTCAGTTTCAAAGTTAGACATTGTTATAGCTCTCATCATACGAGAACTAGTATCTTCTAACCAAGCTTGCACTTCTTCATCACGGCCTAGCTGGTCATCTTTTAGCGTTAAATGAAACCAAGGCGTAGCTCCGCTTGTAAGCATTCCGTGCAAAGAAGATGCAAGTAAATCAACGGCTTGCAGTGCAGTACCGTCAAATATAAGTTCCATTCTTTTTTCACCGCGACTGCGCTTACGCACAATATCGGCTTTGCGTGGCAGCATGTAGTCTGCCAGTTCCTGATAATGGCTATCCCAGTTGGAACGCTGGCTTTCTAGGTATTCAAACCTAGCTACGACTTCATTCTGCTTTTCCATGTCCTATCCTAACAATGTAGGTTTCATCACTGAGTTTTCGGACTCTTTGCCCAATATCCCAGCAACTTGCGTTGACTTTCTGCCCTTACGTCCACGCCGTTCCTGTGCCATAGCATCTTCTGACAAGGCAGCAGCTTGTGCGTAATCAGTCTCATCAGGCGGCTCTGGGGCTGGTGGTGGTGGCGGCGTAGATATTTTTGGCGTTAAGAAAGACATTTTATACCTCTTTATGTAGTAACAAGAATACCATACTCATCAGTTTTACCAGCAAGACCGCTACGTTTACCGCGTGTTCTGCGCTTACTGCGTCCCATAATGGTTGGATCGCCAGATACAATTACATCATCTTCTATTACTTCTGGGGTTATTTCTGGCGTTATTGCAGGATCATCTCTTGTTTGCTGTTCTATAGTTGGTTTGGAAGCCAACGGGCTTGCACTAGCTTGACCAGTAAAAGTTCCGTTTTCATCGACGCCAACAATATTACCACCGCTAAACACAGGCTTGCCACCAGCAATAATTTTTTGAAGCATGGATTCGTTCATTTGTCTTTTAAGTATAGCACCACCAGCAGTGGTAATGCTTGGAACAAGAATGTCTGTTTCACCTCTAGCCTCAGAAACCATTTTGCCAAGTGCGTTAAAATTGCTTTTACTGCCAAACTCAGAACGCCCAGCTAACGCCGCCGCATCCTTTGCACCTTGCCCAGTGCTACCTAACATTGCTTGGAAAGCACCAGGGCTTCTGCCCATCTGTGGGGCAGGGGTAGGAGCTTTAGCACCAAAGTCAGGATCACGAGTAGAGCCAGCTCTATCTCTAGACTGCAAAGCTTCAGCAGACTTTGTTAGCTGTTGCTTTTCAAACACAAGTCCTCTGCTAATTTCTTCTTCTCTGCGTCTGCGATCAGGCTGATTGTTTAAGAATGCGTCAAATTCTTGATCTGCTCTTGGCGTTGGGGCTGATACTTCAGCACCGCCAAAGATATTGGGGAACTGTTTTTTCTTTGGGGTAGAATTATTACCCCCGTTTCCACCGCCGCCGCCATTACCACTGCCCATATCAAGTCTCCTTTAACTTAAACCAGCCAAGCTTGCCAGTTTCTGTCCGTAACCATATAGCTTTATCAAATCCCATTTCGGTAAACATACCGATTAAATAACGAAATGATTTTGCTATATTACTCTTTCCGCCCAAACAAATAAAGTCCACAATCCAAACTGTATCCCCACCCCCACTAAAACCATCCACAGGAAATACATTTTCTATTAAGTATTTTTGTATCTGTCGCTCATTAGGAAAGCCCCAACTTGCATAACCTATAGGCTCAAAATCATCATCACAAAACAGAACGTACTGGCCTAGACTCATAGGCGTATCAACGTATTGCCGTACTTCTTTATCGCTCCACCAACTATGATATTCGCTATTTTCTACCAGTGCCAAAACGAACGGCTTTGACATTTCGTGCGTCATATCGAGAAAGGATTATATTCATTAACCGCGACTTGTTGCGGAGGTTTAGTAAAGCTTTGTTTATTCTCCAACCCAACAGCCAGATACCTAAACGCATCCGCAGCATGGCTCGTAAAGTCATGGCGCGGGTGATCTCTAAAAGTTTTTTTACGGTCATCCCATTCCTGCCTATACTGACGTAACATCTCTACGCCTGTGTCACATTTATCTCTATCAAAGTGGCATTTAGGTAAAAGCATTCTTGCCGCGTTAATACCATCAGCGACTTTCATCTTAGGAATAACTCTAAATCTAATACCCAAACTAAATGCTGTTTCCAGCCTACTCTTACCGCTACCTAATTCTCGTACCTCAATGTCGTGAGGAGCCAAGTGATCCCCCCAGTGGTAATCTTTCTGCCGTAATATCTCAGCATAATGATCTAATCCAACACCGCTACTCTCATAGTAATCAATAACATTAACAGCACCGCTTCTAAATACTTGTGCAAACCATATGGCTGTTGAATCGTTTATACCCAGATCCCAAGCGGTATGCACAGGGTAAGCAGGATCATATGGTACTCTTGTAATACGTCCAGTATCATCAGCATCTGCGAGCAACTTTCCATAGTAAGCCCCTATAATAGCAGCCGTGAACGAACACTCATATTCCTGCTCATACTGCTCTGGCGTCATTTGCACCCGCGCAGCATCCAGTTCGGCTTCTTTAACTAGCTGGCTTTCACTGGCCTTTACAATCTTCCAGTACCACTGGTCAGAACCATTAGCTTCCTCAGACTTAGCTTGCTCTAATAGATCAAAAAAATGATTATGCCCTGCTGGTGTACCTAGAAACACCGCGCCACCCTCTCTGTCGGATAGGGCTGGTCTAACAACTTCCCCCCACACTCTAGGGTTCTGCATACCAAATTCATCAAAGATACATAGATCTAAGTAAATACCACGCAAGCTATCTGGGTTTTCTGCTGATAAGAGGGTTAGCCTAGCACCGTTAGGAAAATCTACACGCAACTCAGTTTCATTAAACGTAGCACCTGGTATTACACCAGCATAGTATTTCACATAATCCCATGCAATCCGCTTGGCCTGTGTAAAGGTAGGGGCAACAAAAGCAACTCTAGGTCTTGGTAACTCACAAGTCAGAGCCTTCTTTATCAACTCATTAACAGCCCAGACAGTCTTACCAAAGCGTCTGTGCATAACTAACACATTCCATCGCTTTAAATGAGTGTGCATCTCAGCCTGTATAGGACGAGGCTTATAAGGTATCTTAACTTGCATCCGCCTCAGAAGTCTCCCAAACTATCCTAACAGTACCGTCACTAACCTCTACACCAGCACGGCTCTTATTATCACCAAACCTGTCAGATATTACCTTAGACGCCTTCCACCTAACATGACTAGCATAATCCCTCAAGACATTAGGATCGTAATCCTTACGCCTGTGCAAAGCATCACTGTATAACTCATCAAGCTCCTCTAATGCCTTCTCAGCACTTTGCCTCTGTGCAGTCCTAATTATACCCTCAAACTCGCTGTCCTTGCTCATCCTACTGTATAAAGCAGCCCTGCTAACACCAGCTAACTCACACGCCCTTACAAGGCTGTGCCCGTCCATTACTAGCTCCTCAACGCTGTCTAGCTTCATCTTTGTAAGTCTAGCCAAAGTAACTCCTGTCTGTGTGCTGTATAGTACTATTTAACACATATATAGTGAGGCCGCGTTGTGCGGGGGCTATGGCCTCGCAAGCATCCCCCCGCCATGCCTGACCAGCAATATTGCACGCCTAGCGATCGCATTGCCGCACAAGCTTTGTCTGCTTTGTATGTGGATTGCTTAGTAAATACAATCTCAATACAACCATACACAAGCCTTGCCTATGCTATGCCATGCTTGTCTATATAGCTATGCACGCAATACATACTTACCTAAATAGCATGAATAGTGTTGACAGTAAATATTGCAAGCATTGCATATTTATGTGTTGACAGTATGCAAGCATTGCTATATCAGGGGATTATCACTAGCAATTACAAGGATAAAACAATGTCATTAGATTATAAAACAGAAGAACAAGTTATCGCATTAGTCCAGACTTATGCTGATTTTTACATTCATGACAAGCTGGCAGATCAGGAAGCTGATTATAGCAAACGTCAACAGCTTCAATATAAAGCTGATAAGCTGGCTATCAAAGCTTATGACTCATGCAAAGCATTGGGCATCAATCCAATGCTTGTTTCACCAAGAATATAAGAGGGCAAAAAACAATGTTTATTAATCATCAAGACCTACACAATGGCATGAATACAGATGACCTATGTGAAGTATGGTTTTCATTCATTACCTATCATGGCTTAGAGCAAGAGGCAGATGAATGCGATAATGACGCTAAGCTACTATTAGACTATTTGAAAG
>Ga0208134_1000274_pt1 | contig 33633 bp, 47 predicted proteins | sample VirMetDEL_Mar_31_FD_184515 | JGI IMG/M metagenome (GOLD analysis project Ga0208134, IMG submission 184515) | Aqueous microbial communities from the Delaware River and Bay under freshwater to marine salinity gradient to study organic matter... | ecosystem: Environmental > Aquatic > Marine >...
ATCACGACCAGCTCACGGCATACCGGTTGGGTGTGTCGCTTTAACTCAAAGAGGTCACGACCATGAGAAACAAGCTACTTGACGACATCACAGGCTATGAATTCAACTACCGTCCGGGTATCGCTCATAAGCACGAACCTGTAGGGCTGTGTTACAAGTACGATAGCACTAAGCCTAAGATGCCTCAGTCACAGGCTAAGGCCTTATTCGCACTGCACTTCCAAGATACAGTACAGCCCATCATCCAGAATCTAAGGGGAATCGTATGAAAGATTACATCAAGGCAGTACAGCTAGAGTTTGCCGAGTATGGATTCGCTGGCTGCCCACTAACTTCCGAAATGATTAGTTATCTGTATGAGCGCAGTATCAGTGTCGATCAAGCTTACGGTATCGGCTGCGACATAAACAGTGGGTTTACCTTTAATCAATGCGTCGAAGACTTATAAGGGGGGATCGTATGAAAAACCAATTAAAAGCAGCTATGGATAAGGCGTTCGATATTAATATCGTCGAGGAGATGAAGACAAAGACTACTCACGACCTGCTCATCATACAAGAGGGGTTCTTGGCTGCGGCTGAGGCCATGCAAGAGAGCGGGAATGAGCAGTTAGCTACAGAGTGGTGGGATATTTACTGGTACGCAACTGAAGAACTTAAGGCAAGGAAAGAACTGGAGGAGAGCATATGAGCACACCAGAGATTGATCTAATGAGAATGCTAGACCGTGAGTCTTATGACGAAGACCTTGATGACAAGTATGAGCATTGGTTAGAGTATGAGGTCATACCTGACCTGACTAAGCTGCTAAGCAAGTTCCAGTACGACAAGTTCGATAAGCTGGTGGAGTGGTACGGCATCTACCATACTGACCCAATCATTACGTTCTTATTCCCTGCAGTAGCTGAGGACTTCGATACATACTGGGCATTCATTAACCAAGAGCGTGGCGATATCAACTTCCGCGAGCTTACGTCAACTTACATCTACTCGTGTACTAGTGTGGACGACTACGTTCGGCACATGGACACCCTCGATGAATGGAAATAGGATTTACTATCATGCAGAATCATTCGTCAGCTAATACATCAATGAAGCAGGTACCTGCAGCACATAAGATCATAGCAGCCCTTGACGGCTACCGTGAGTTCAACGTAGACATCGGTGGCGGCAAGTACAACGCCTACATGGATGTCCTGCACGACATAGGGGTTGAGTGTGCTGTCTATGACCCAATGAATAGGTCTGAGGAGGATAACGAGGACGTACAAGTGGCCTGCGATCTAATCAATGGCTTTGATACAGCAACATGTCACAACGTGCTAAACGTAATCGATGATATAGACGCTCGCTTGGCGGTGATACAGCTATGCTTTGCTATGACTAGTATCTACGGTGTGGCTTACTTCAGTGTGTACGAAGGGAATAAGACTGGTAAGGGTCGTATCTCGAAGAAGGACTGTTGGCAGGAGAATAGAGTTACAAAGGATTACATGTCTGAGATCGGCCAGATCTTCCACGATGTGGAACGTGTAGGTAAGTTAATCATAGCTTCTAAGAAGCGTATATCTATTAGTCACTTAGAATAGGAGAAGTACATATGAATACGTCTGTTGAATTATATGGAGATGAGGAGTTGGAGTGGTCCACTGAGTGGACTAGGTGCGGACTGGGTTGGTGTGAGGGTACTGCTGAAGATGCAGATGTTATTGCTGAATACTCTAACGAGTACTTCTAATGTTAATGCGGATGTTGGCTTACTTAGATTATAAATACTATCAGGGTCTAGATGGAGGGTTGGGAAAGATGTTAACTTTTGTAATTATTACTGTGTACTTGATGATCTTTATCTTTAGTTTACTTATATTGAATAATGGAGAATGAGAATACAATCCGTATTAGACGGATACAGTAATTGCCTTTGACTTGTTTTGTTTGATCTTCCTTTGGAGGAAGTTGATCTCTGCAGAAGAACTTATATTAAATATTATAAAGCAAAAAGAGTCTAAAGTAAAGTAACTTAATGTAGCAAGGAGAAATAACTATGAAAGTCCTAATAGCCTGCGAATACAGCGGAGCAGTTCGGGATGCGTTTATAGCACAAGGCCATGATGCCATGTCATGTGACCTGCTACCGACTGATGTGCCGGGGCCGCATCATCAAGGTGATGTTATTGAATACTTGAATGAGTTTGATGACGGGCACTTCGATCTAATCATTGCACATCCTGAATGCACCAAGCTGTGTGTTTCTGGCAACAGCACCTACGGCGAAGGAAAGCAGAAGTATGACCAGCGATTGGCATCTGTTGAATGGACAATGGCCTTCTGGGAGTTGGCAAAGCGAAAGGCTCACTCAGTCTGTTTTGAAAACCCTGTTGGTGTATTGCACCGGCTTGGTAGAATGCCAAAAGCCAGCTACGTTCAGCCTTGGCAGTTTGGGCATACTGAACAGAAGAAAACAGGGCTACACCTGCACAACCTTGAGCCGCTTGTGGAGACAGATAATGTATATGAGGCAATGATGCTGCTACCAATCAACGAGCGTCAGCGCCTCCACTATCTGCCGCCTTCACCGGATCGCTGGAAAATTAGATCTACTACATTCACGGGAATAGCGGCAGCAATGGCGCAGCAATGGAGCAAATAACTATGAACTTACCTGAATTTGATTATAATGACTTCGATGAAGTTGACTTACCTGAGATGTTCGAGTACAATGATGACCAAGAAGTTGATGAGGAGTTCGTAGATAACGATCAAGAAGATTGGGACTATGACTACTTCTTGGAAGCTGATGGCACCATCCGTGAGATAGACTTTCGTGAGATAACACTGGAGAAATCAAAATGACTAACTTGCAAGTTAACCTATTCAATTGCGGCCTTGAGGAAGTATTACACTTCGCTAAGGATAACAACCATCGCATAGAGACATCAGCATTCTTCGCTGCGCTATGCCAACGGCATGAGGATGTACACTTCTTTCTCTCTGTACGAGACCATGAGGTGCGGCTGTGCTTAAGCTGGACCAAGCTTGAAGGCTACGGTATACCATTGAAACGAGCAGGAGCATTCCTAGATGAGCTGGAAGAATTTAGAATTCGAGATCAAGAACCTATCGCTTGACTTAGATGAGGGTGCGTCTGCAAGGGCGGTGTGCCCTAAATGCGGTAACCGCGAAAAGACGCTCTCCATTACGGTTAAGGATGGCACTGTCTTGTTTCAATGCTTCCGTATGAGATGTGGGCTATCTGGTGCTCTGCACAAGACATCAGGTGGTCTGGCTCCAGCAAACTTTAAGAAAGTTATTAAAGAAATACCACCACTAGAACTAACCAATCTACCCGAGGAATACTACTATGCGCTACCAGTTAAGACGCTCTCAGTTGCTCCCAAGTGGGACACGAAACACCAGTTGGTATGCTACCCAGTCCTATCCTTCTACGGTCAGCGTCTCGGGTATGTTAGCCGACACTACAAAGAACTCAATTCCTGGTGGAGTGGTCCTAAAGCCAAGAACGTAGTTGAGATTACATCTACGCCTTGGGGTCACTTCCCTGCTAATCAAAGCATAACGAACACCTTGTACATTGTAGAGGATATCCCTAGCTCTGAGGCAATGGCACCGTATGTGCCGGTATGTGCACTAGCTGGCACTAACATCACTGATGGCTTACTAAGCTTCTTTGTGGACATAGGCATTAAGCATCTCCGCATCTGCCTAGACAATGACGCTATAGCTAAGGCAATTAAACTTAAACGACAATTGTCGTTGACATTCGATACGATTGAGGTTATATTTGTCGACCGCGATCCAAAAGACATGAACCATGAGGAGTTACAGAGCTTATGAATCTTAACGAAAGAGAATTATTTACGACTATACTATCAGAGCATGGCATGCTGGATGAGCTTTACGACACAATGGGTAAGGCACGAGTCAGTCGCTACCTAGAGCTTATTACACCTGAATACGCATTACAGCATGGCTTTGTTTGGGATGACACACCCAGCGGACACCATAGTTGGTCTGTGATGAATGATACTTGGAAGGGGATGTTACGATGAGCGAACGCCGCATACTAGCTGCACTGATACACGATCGCAGCGTCTACGACACCCTAGAGCCTGTGATGGACATCGATGATGACTTCACTGATCAAGGCAAGATCATTGCTACAGCTGTTAAGGAGTACTACGACAATGATGAGAATGCTGATTGTGTAGACAAGAGCTTCCTTATTGACCACATCCGCTCAGAGATGCCTAAACACTACCAACTCTTTGAGGGAATCATATCTGGTCTCGAAGAGGTATCTATACCTAATGCTCTGTCTGAGTTTAGGAAGTTAAAGCAAGAAGCTACAGCCCAGCACTTAGCTGAGGCATTGATGTCTAAGGACGAAAGCCGCATAGCTGCCTACATGGAGAAGTTCACCTTCTACCGTGATATGACAGATGCTGATGCAGCAGGGTCCATCTTCATCAACCATGACCTAGACGACATCCTTACAGTCTTCTCTAAGGAGAATCTGATTAAGGTCTACCCTAACGTGCTAAATGACAAGCTAGGTGGTGGCATTACTCGCGGTACTCAGATGGCTATCTACGCTCCGACTGAGGTTGGTAAGTCTCTGCTCTCCATTAACATTGCTAGTGGCTTCCTGCACCAAGGCCTTAAGGTTATGTACTGTGGTAATGAAGACCCAGCCTACAGTATGATCGCTCGCTTCTACTCTCGGCTCACTGGTATGAATCGTGAGGAGTTAGCACTCAATCGCCCTGAGGCACGGCGACGTGCTGAGGCTAATGGCTTTCAGAACCTCATCTTCTTTGAGATGGCACCTGGATCTATCTTTGACATTAAGCGTATGCTTGACCGCTACGAACCCGATGTCATTATCGTTGACCAGATGGCTAACATGGAGACTAAGGCCAACTTCACCAAGGTAGAGAAGAATGAGTACCTAGCTATTAAGCTGCGGTCCTTGGCTAAGAAGTACGACCTAGTGAGCATCATCGTGCACCAAGCAAGTGACAGTGCCTACGGTAAGCTCAGCATTGAGAAGAACGACATGTACTACTCAAACGTAGGTGTTCAGGGTCAGATGGATGTTATGATTGGTATCGGCATGGATGAGTCATTCGATCAGCAAGATAAGCGGATGCTATGCTTAACCAAGAATAAGATTAGCTCCAACCACAGTCACATACCCGTTAACTTCAACGCTCAGCTGTCGAAGGTGACTGGGCTTAGCGAGGAAGCGGATGAATGATTTTCTAACCAAGATACCATATGACTCAGAGAATTACGTAGTCCTTGACTTTGAGACTACTAACGTCAACCACGGAAGCGCACTAACTGAGGAGAATTCAATTGTGCTTTCAGTACTGTATGTTCATACAGCTCATAGCGAGGGTATGACTGTCCACTGGGGAAACGAATACAGCCTCAGAGATATCATCCAGAAGATTGAAGCTGCTGATTTTCTAGTAGCTCACAATGCTAAGTTCGAGCTGCAGTGGTTAGCTAGGGCTGGTCTGGATCTGGCTAAGGTCAGGGTGTACGACACGCTACTAGGTGAGTATGTGATATATGCTGGACTATCTAATGTAGGTCTGGGCTTGGGTATCGTAGCAGATCGCTATGGTTTCTCAACTAAGGAGCCGTACATTGATCTTTGTATTAAGAAGGGAATCTGTCCATCTACGCTACCACGTAGCCTGCTTGAACGTCGATGCATCTATGATGTTAACGTGACACACAAGATCTTCAGGAGACAGCGTGAGCGGCTAGTGGAACTAAATATACTATCAAGCTTATGGACCCGCTGCATACTAACTCCTGTGCTAGCAGCCATTGAGCCTACCGGTATGTGTCTCGACAAGGAACGAGTCACTGACATGTACACAGCAACGATCCGAGAGTTCAACACGATAGAAGAGCAGCTGTCCGAACTGACTGGTGGTATCAACCTGAAGTCATCGGTTCAACGAGCTACCTACATCTACGACACACTCGGCATTGCAGAGCTTACTGATCGACAAAAGAAACCCATACGAACCACTAAGGACGGACGTAAGACTGACCAATCTACACTGCTATCGCTTAAGGGTAAGAACAAAGCACAGCGTTACTTCCTAGAAGTCTATGCTCGCTACGCTTACTTGAACGCTAAGCTATCTAAGTCGCTTAATACATACAAGGAAGTGATTGACAATGACGACATCTTGCAGGCGCAGTTCAACCAGTCTCGCACGACAACACAGCGGCTAAGTAGTAGTGGCCTGAAGTATAGCATTCAGTTCCAGAACCAAGCACGAGAGTTTAAGCCCATGTTTAAAGCTAGGCATGAGGATTGGCTCATTGGTGAGATAGACGGCGCGCAGTTAGAGTTTCGAGTAGCTGCTTTCCTAGGGCAAGATATCGTGGCAGTGCGTGACATTGAGAATGGATTCGATGTTCACAGCTACACAGCCAAGGTAATGACAGACGCTGGTCAGAAGACTGACCGTCAAGGAGCTAAGGCCCACACATTCAAACCATTATTTGGAGGCAGCAGTGGCACAAAAGCAGAGCAAAAGTATTATGAGGATTTCAAAGCTAAGTATAAAGGTATTGCAGCAGCCCAATCGCGTTGGATTGACGAAGCACTTGCTCGTCAGAAAGTCAAGACAATTACGGGACTTCAGTACCATTATCCAGGAACAAAATACCAAGGACGTGGCGGCTATGTAATCAACACAACTCAGATCTGCAACTATCCTGTGCAGGGCTTTGCTACTGCTGACATAATCCCAATCGCGCTAACGTACATGTGGCATGCAATGAATGATGCTGGTCTACGTAGCTTTATCGTTAACACAATTCACGACTCAGTGGTCATGGAGATCCATCCAGAGGAGGTAGATCAAGTAAGAGAAATAGGTGTTAAATGTTTTACGGAATGTGTTTACACTTACCTAAAATTGGTTTATAATATCGACTTCAATGTTCCATTAGGCACTGGCTTCAAGGCTGGTAAGTACTGGACAGAAGGCACAGAGATCGTAGAATCGATCGCACCCCCATACAAATTAGAGGCTACAAAATTATGATGAATACAACTACTGGTACAGTTCAGAAAATCCTTGCTAAGCCTGCTGGCAACAAGGGCGGTACGTCTTACAACTTCGTAGTACAGGTCAATGGCCAAGACACATGGTTTGGTCACGGCTTTGCTCCTACCAAGTTCAAGGAAGGCGACACAATTACTTTCAGCTGGAAAGAGAACGGTAACTTCAAGAACGTAGAGGTATCAACGGTACGTGTCGAAGCAGGCGGTGCTCCTGCCCCTCAGCAACAACAGGGTGCTCCAGCAGCTCAGTCTGGTCCAGTCCGTACTAACAGCACACAGTTAGCTATTCAATACCAAGCTAGTCGTAATGCTGCCATCCACCTGTTAGAGGTAATCGTTAATGCTGGTGCGGTCTCGCTGCCTGCTAAGAAATCTGATCAGTTCGATGCCATGTTGGCACTCATAGATGATATGACTAACACATTCCACACCAAGACAGACAAGGTTGTGGAGAATGGTGGGCTTGTACTAGAGGAGTTAGAAATTGCTGTATCTAACCGCGACTTTGAATAGTGAACGTTTCAGCGCTAAGCATTACGCTGTGTATCGGGACCCTGCTCGTGATATCCTTGCTGATGAATGGCCCAATTGCTGGCTTGTAGTTTATCGCAAGACAGGTGAGATCGTTGATCAGGCTACGTCGTACAGTTCTGCTGTTTACATAGCTATCCAGCTGGATGAGTTACACAGTCAGTTCATGGGTTAATTAATAGGGGCTTCGGCCCCTTAGGGGGTCGGATGGAATGTTTACTTACGTTTTGTTTTGTTACACAAATTTACGTCACTGGTTCAGTAGGCATGCAGGCGATGCCTTCGGTATGGGGCGTGGAAGAGGAGATGGTCACGAACGACTATGACCTATTTATAGGTGAAGCTAGAGTAGTCATGGAATTTCTAAATGGTTCTTTCGTCGAAGTTAAGCACATATCTGGGCTGAATACGCCAGAGGCTGATGGTGGCATCAACGCTGTCATGGTTGGTGCTAAGATTCGTTTCTACTGATAAGGAGAAATCAAATGACTGATCAGTACGTAACGCTTTGTAAGCGCATCTTAGATGAAGGAGAGTGGGTCACCAACGAGCGGACAGGTAAACGCTGCTTGACAGTGATTAATGCTGACTTAGTCTACGACGTAGGAGGTGGGAAGTTTCCGCTAGTAACGACACGTAAGTCATTCTTTAGGCCTGCAATTGCGGAGCTTATAGGATACCTTAGAGGTTATGATAATGCCCTTCAGTTTAGACAGATAGGCTGTCGGACTTGGGATGCCAATGCTAATTACAATCAAGCATGGTTAGCTAACCCTCACCGTACAGGTCGTGACGATATGGGTCGTGTGTATGGGGTTCAAGGAAGGAACTGGCAAGGCCCTGATGGCACGATAGATCAGCTTAGAAAGTTAGTCAATAACCTCACTAGAGGCATTGATGATCGAGGTGAGATCTTAACCTTCTACAATCCTGGTGAGTTTGATCGTGGTTGCTTGCGACCCTGTATGCATACACATACATTTTCGTTAGTAGGTGACACTCTGCACTTGACCAGCTACCAACGCTCTGCAGATGTGCCGCTCGGTCTTGTGTTCAACATGCCTCAGGTCTACACGCTGCTAGCTCTTGTAGCAAGGATCACAGGTCACAAGCCTGGCAAGGCATACCATAAGATAGTCAATGCCCATGTCTACGAAGATCAAGTAGAGCTACTTAAGCAACAAGTTAAGCGTGACTTTATGCCTATATGTACTCTGGACATCAATCCTGAGATATATACACTAGATGACATTGAGACTTGGGTTGACGTGTTCGACTTCACAGCTGCTGATTACGTTTACCATCCACCAATGTCCTATCCATTCTCAGTATAAGGAGACACTATGCACTTCCTACTAGATGCTGACAGCTTGATCTACAAGGCAGGTTGCTCTAACGAGAAGCGTAGCTACCTGATCTACTCAGGGCCTAACATCGTCGCTTCGTACCAATACAAGAAAGACGCTGATGAGTTCGTTGATGGAGATGAGACGCTTACCATTGAGTTCCATAAGGAGGCAGGGCCGCTAGCTAACAGCCTTAGCAACTTAGACAACAAGATGGTGTCGATCATTGAGCACCAACGCTGCTCGTCCTACCAATCGTACATAGGAGGAAAGGGAAACTTCCGCTACGACATTGATCCTAACTACAAGGGTCAACGAGATCCAATGACTCGTCCCATTCACGAGATGCAGATACGAAAACATCTGGTAGATCACTGGGATGCACAGGTCATAGACGGTATTGAAGTAGATGATCACATCAGTGTGCTACTACTGCAAGACCAAGTAAATAATGTTATTGTAAGTATTGATAAAGATCTTGACAATACATCAGGATGGCATTATAATTACGATAAGAAAAAAGCTTATTGGGTTAGCCCTGAGGAAGCTGATCTAAACTTCTACCGACAACTACTTAGTGGTGATCCTACCGACAACATTAAGGGTGTCAAGGGAATCGGCAAGCTAACCGCACACGACATACTACCACATGCACTTACAGCTGAGCGTATGGCTTCCATCTGCTGGCGTGTGTATGAAGAGAAGGGATACGACTGGGAGTACATGGTTCAACAGGGCCGTCTACTATGGATGCTAAGAGAGTTTGATGTTATGTGGAACCCGCCGATCACTCAGCCGGAACCAACGTAATACTATCACGGTGATTCGCTTATGAGAAGCAAGTTTGAAGTTGACTTGTCAAAGAAACTAAAGAACTGTTTGTATGAGCCCTTCAAGGTAGCATACACATGGGAAGCTAACTACATACCAGACTTTGTACCTAAGGCAGACAAGAACATACTGATCGAAGCTAAGGGAAGATTCAGAACTAGGGCTGAGGCTCGTAAGTATCAAGCAGTTCAGAAATCTAATCCTGAAGTAGAAGTTGTGTTTGTGTTCATGTCTCCTAACGTACCAATGCCTGGAGCACAGCGTAGAAAGGATCGTACACGCTTATCTCACGGTGAGTGGGCTGAGTCAAATGGCTTTAGGCATTACACATTAAAGAATCTGCCTGAAGAATGGTGTGATAAGAAATTCATTAAGAAGGAAGCTATTGATGATTGAACTGACCAAGTTGGAGACTCTGTTCATCCTTGACTTACTAAAGGACTTTGTAGACCCAAGTGAAATCATATTCCCCGAAGAGCTTGAACAGGCTATAGAGATACTGGAGGCATGCTTAGATGAACACGAGAAGCTTTGACAATGTAAATCACCCACAGCACTACACCTCGCACCCAAGTGGAGTCGAAGTCATCCTGATCACCGAGCATATGAACTTCTGTCTCGGCAATGCTATTAAGTACATCATGCGCTGTGACGAGAAGCTTGACGCCATCGAGGATCTCAAGAAAGCAGTGTGGTACGTTAACCGAGAGATTGAGAAGAGGGAGTCAGAGTTATGAAGCACGTACTAATACCTGATGTTCAGGCTAAGAAAGGAACTCCTACAGATCACCTAACAGCTGCTGGCCGTCTCATTGTAGATGAGCGACCTGACGTAGTGGTTTGTATCGGAGACTTTGCTGACATGCCTAGCCTGTCCGTATACGACAAGCCAGGATCTAAGTCACACGAGGGCAAACGCTACTCAGCAGACATTGAAGCTGCAAGAGAGTCGATGCGAGCATTGCTTGATCCAATACGGGAGCATAATCGCCATCAGCGTAAGAATAAGAAGAAGCTATATACCCCTCGAATGGTAATGACTTACGGCAATCACGAGAACAGAATCAACCGTGCTATTGAATCCAACCCTAATCACCTAGAGGGTGTAATTAGTTTAGGAGATCTGAAGTATGAGAAGTCTGGTTGGGAAACATATCCGTTCCTTGAGCCTGTAAACATAGACGGTATCTTATATAGTCACTACTTTGTGAATCCTAAGTCTCTTACTGGCTACCCAGTAGCAGGGACATGTGATGCTAAGCTTAACAATCTGAAGTGTAGCTTCATCATGGGACACCAGCAGCATGAGCAAGTAGGTGATGCCTATGACGCTTCTGGTAAGCGTATGAGAGGTCTTGTAATGGGAGCTTTCTACCAACACAATGAAGACTTTATGGGACCACAGAAGAACACACAGCACTATCGTGGTATGGCTATCCTGCATGATGTCACGGAAGGTACCTACGATCTCGAAGAAGTGTCTATGAGCCGATTACTGAGGAAATACTTATGAAATTATTTGGAGATATCTTACCGTTCATTGGCTTCTCATCTGAAGCGTACCAGTCAGTAGAGGAAGTGCCTGAAGGGATAATGGAAGGTGCTGATCTGTATGCTGCCATGCGAGAGCAACGAACGATACGCCCAGGCTTTACTGATGCGGTGGTTTTTACTAAGTTTTTTGAGGTAGGCTGGTTAGGCTACTCATTCCGCTATGTCCGAGAGATTATAATCTACTATAAATACCCAGTGGAGGGTGAAGAATGATGAATAGCTATGAAGGTTTCATACACCAATCCCGATATGCCCGATGGAGAGAAGAAGATGGACGACGTGAGACGTGGGAAGAAACAGTTGATCGCTACATTACATCGCTGTCACATGTTATGGAAGATAAAGGTCTTACACCTAAAGGTGTTTTACACCCTAACCTGGCTGAAGCTGCTTACTTTATTAAAGAACAAAAGGTAATGCCTTCCATGAGGGCTCTCATGTCCTCAGGCCCTGCACTAGATAAGGATCACGTAGCTGGCTATAACTGCAGCTACTTACCAATTGATTCTCTATACTCGTTTGACGAAGCCATGTACATTTTGATGTGTGGTACAGGTGTTGGCTTTAGCTGTGAACGTCAGTACGTTACTCAGCTCCCTGTAGTAGGGGAGTTTGTAGGTGAGCCTGATGTTCCACAGAAAATTGCTGACTTCGAACTGTCACATGTAGTTAACAACGTTGTTGAAGTAGCCGACAGTAAGTATGGTTGGGCAAGTGCCCTTCGCTTATATATACACGAACTGTACAAAGGAAACTTTGCAATAACATATGATGTTAGCAAGGTACGTCCTAGTGGTGCGCTACTAAAGAGCTTTGGTGGACGAGCATCAGGACCGCAGCCGTTGGTAGATCTGTTTGTTTTTATACGTGAGCGGTTGTTAGATGCCTATGAGCATAAGCGTAAGATTACTTCTATCGAAGCCCATGATATTCTATGTCAAGTTGGTAAAGTGGTGGTTGTTGGTGGCGTACGTCGGAGTGCCCTTATCAGCCTGTCTAATCTTTCTGATGATCGGATGCGTCGAGCTAAGTCTGGTGAGTGGTATGTTTCTAATAGTCAACGCGGCCTTGCCAATAACTCTGTGGCTTTTACTGAGAAACCTGACTTCCACTCGTTCCTAAAGGAATGGCAAAGCCTGTATGAATCTAAGTCAGGTGAGCGTGGTATCTTTAACCGAGTAGCTAGTCAGAAGCAAGCATCTCTTAACGGTCGTCGAGACCCTAACCATCAGTTTGGTACTAACCCTTGCTCAGAGATCATCCTGCGACCATATCAGTTCTGTAACCTTACAGAGATAGTGGTACGAGAAGGTGACTCTCCTCGGGAGTTAGATAAGAAGACAGAAGTTGCTGCGTTTCTGGGAACAATGCAGTCAACCTTCACTACCTTTGTATATCTTCGTGACGTATGGACAACCAACACAGAAGAAGAACGCTTACTCGGTGTGAGTATGACCGGCATCATGGACCATAAGATGCTTAGCGGACAGGGTGACCTGCTTGAACTTGGTGCTTGGCTACGTGGCCTAAAGCAAACTGCAATTGACATTAACAAAGAGTGGGCAGCCAAACTTGAAATACCACAATCAACTGCGATCACTGCGGTCAAGCCTTCTGGGACTGTGTCTCAGCTTGTTAATAGTGCCAGTGGCATCCATCCTCGTTTTGCTCCTTTCTATAGTCGGCGGGTGCGTGGGGACATTAAAGACCCTATTACAACGTTCATGATTAACGAAGGCATTCCTAATGAATTGGATGCTTACAATGACCAGAATGTTGTGTTCTCTTTCCCTCAACGGGCACCAAAGGGTGCTGTATGTACGCAGGACGTTGGAGCAATGGATCAGCTACGCTTGTGGATGATCTACCAAAAGCAATGGTGTGAGCATAAGCCATCCATTACTGTGTTCTACAATGACGATAACTTCTTGGAAGTTGGTAGCTTTGTATACAAAAACTTTGATGACATCAGCGGTATTAGCTTCTTGCCTTATGAAGGTCATAGTTATGTACAGGCTCCCTACGAAGAGATAACAGAGGAACAATATAACGAACTACTTCCTGCAATCCCGCAGGACATAGACTGGAAGCGCCTAGGTGAACTGGAGTCAGGAGACAATACTGTAGGTGCACAGACGCTGGCTTGCAGCGGAAACTTTTGTGAGGTAGTTGACATAGGAGAACATGACGAGTAAACCGGCCAAGATGATCCCAGTAAACCGGCCACATAATTCCACAGTGCCCCAGTACTAGGGGCCATAAGAGATACTTTACCGGACAGAAAGACGAGTAGAATAGAGCACTATAGTTACCCATTATTCAAATAATGATAACAGTACGGCCCCCTATAAATCAGAGGTACTAACATGAAAAAAGCACGAGTCACTGGAATAGACAAGTACAAGCAACCACAGACTGGAATGGAGACATGGACCCTATCAGAGGAACAGAAGGAACTTGCTATGATCATTCGCTCAAGCGATATGACTTTGGTATCTGGTAAAGCTGGTGTTGGTAAGACTGCTGCTATTCTACACACGTTTGCATACATGTATCTTAGAGACGTAACAAAACAAATCATCGTAGTACGAACGCCAGTGGAGGCTGGCATTGACAAGATTGGTTTCCTACCAGGTGATGAAGCTGAGAAGCTAGGACCGCACTTCCTGCCTGCTAAGAAGATACTGGAGCAGTTGATGGGTAAGAATAAAGTTGAGTGTGACATGGGCAAGCGCATTCACTTCCGCATCCCTAACTTTGTACTAGGAGATACATTTGATAACAGTCTCATCATCATTAGCGAAGCCCAGCAGATGCCACCTAACATGATTAAGCTATTGCTTGAACGTGTCGGTAAGGATTCTATTGTAGTTGTCGAGGGTGATGAGTCACAGCTGTACGCATCTGACGGTAAGCGGAATGGTTTAAGTCATGCATTTGACTTGTTCCAGAAGCATCCTCAGCAAGGTATTGACTTCTTTACATTCAGTAACAATCATAACATGCGCTCTGACTTTGTTGGTCGAGTGAATCGTGTATACGAACTAGAGGGATAAGAATGACTGAGACAAAGAAACGAGTTAGTTATAAGCAGCGGGCTAAGGCTTTTGAAGAAGCACTTAGTGAAGTAGAGTTGCAGTTCGCCAGGACTAAGGGACTGCTTGGGACGATGGTACATGTGTTCGGTGTTGAAGTAATGACAGCGATACGCGTCTTCCATGACGCGCCTACTGATGAGAACCTAGCGGAGATTAAGAAACTCTTCTCTGCTCCAGAAGAATAATCCTACTTCTTCTTATTCTTTGAGCCCTTAGGACGGCCACCCTTACCACCATTATCAGCGCGGTTAGCAGACTTTGACCTAGATCTTGTATTGCTTTCCGCGTTGCTTCCACCACTTCGCAATGGCTTCTTGTGATCGACATCCTTCCCATCACCCTTCTTAGCCTTCCCCGACTTAACCGCTTCGGCTCGTGCTTGATTGCGAGCTGCACGCTTCTTCTTCTGTTCTGGCGTACCGTGATACTTGGCATACTCTGCCTTGTAATCTCTAGCCATCTTACCTTCCCCTTATTTTTTATTAAACAAGCTATAGGCTTTTATGCCAAAGCTTGCACTGACTGACATACCAATAGCAACTTGAAACCATGTAGGTGTTGCTTCTAATGCCAGGAATCCTGTAACAACATACGGCTGCATAGACGGAACGAAACATGCACCAATAATTGCTACAAACAATAAGGTCCACAACTCATCCTTCCAACTACCACCAGAGGCCTTCATAGCCTCCAGCTCCCAATTATCCGTAGCAGCAATAGACTTTTCCTTTGCGCTTATCTCTGCTTCCTTAACCCTCTGCTTTCCCTGTATTACAGTCGTTGCTAGTCCAACGATAGGCTTTATTAAAGCTTGCCACATTAGCCCTCTCCCCCAGTCTTTCTTTCGCTATGATCCCCGTAAGTCTCACCACCAATAAACACACCGATGATCGTTACCAGGCTTGGTACAATTACCATTAGCAACCCTGCTGCTTGTGCAGGCAGGTCTACTGGTAGCAATGTTCTAATGACTACAGCGGTAATCAATCCCATTGTCCAGTAGGCTATTCTTCTGCGAGTCTCTCTCTTAGGTCCAACCATTACTTCTCCAATATACTGAAATAAAAGGCCCCACAAGGAGCCTTCTTTGACTACAGCGTGATTACCACGGAGTGGTCATGTCACTTAGCCTCTAAGATTTCAATGCGAGCGATAAGCTCTTGAATCGTTGCAGTCAATAATGGAACCAATTTGCTTTGGTCAATGCCTTGGTAGTCAGGTACGGATCGAGTGCCCATAACAGCAGCTTCAATCTCTACACCTTCTGCATCTACAACTGCAGGAGTAACTTCATACTCTTCGTCCATCATTGCGTCTTTAGTGCCCATTGCTGCCTCTGGCACCACCTCCGCCAACTCATGCGCAAAGAAACCATCAACTCGTGAACCAGTCGCTTTCCACGCAAAGCTAATCGGCCGCAGTGCTTTGACTCGCTCAGTAGCGCCGGTCATTGGAACATCGTTTTCTTTTAGGCGATAGTCGGATGAGGTGTTGTAGGATGTCGTTGTTGAGGTTACAGCAATAGAGCCAACTGGTGTGCCACTTCTACGGATACTAACGATCTCGCCATCTGATGTGTCTCTGTTTAGATACTGACATTGGGAACCATCTCTAGTTAAAATTTGATAACCAGAAGCGTGCATTTCGCACCCAGCTACGAAGATGCTAGGAGCAGTCTTACCCAGAAGGAAGCTGCCCGTCGCAGTGATTCTGGCCCTCTCTTGACTAGATGCATAAAGAAGCAATTCACCGCCACCACCGCCAGGATATAGCGCCAGATCGGCATAGGGGTCAGTCGGTGCAAGCGTCAGAAGGCCTGACCCAATCCCTAGCCCAGTGACGGTTAAAAACTCAGCATCAGCAAAAAGTGCAACATCTTGCCACAAAGAACCATCGTAAACTTTCATTTGATTTGATGGAATGTCAAAGTATATGTCGCCCGTATTCCAGACAGCTGGTGGTGAAACTGGCGGAGCGGACAAGGCACCGTAGTAAAGACCCTGAAACTCATCTAAAGCTGCCACGGCTGCAACCTCAGAGTCAGCTGCTGCAATGGCAGATGCCTCAGCTGCTGCTGCGTCACCAATGATTGAATTAGCAGATACCAGTGCGGCTGCAGCACTGTCCACAGCACTAGATGCCTCACTAGTTGCTAGTATTGCAGAAGCATCTGCAGCTGCTGCAGAGATTGCGGCAGCACTCGCACTTGCATCTGCAGCGTCAGCAAAACCAGAGGACTCAAGGGCACTAGTTGCAGCAAGACCAGCAGAGATTGCGGCAGCATCAGCACTATCACTAGCATTAGCCTCACTACCAGCTGCTGCAGCTGCTGCAGCCTCGGCTTCATCCCTAGCTGTCTCTGCCAGGTTAGCAGCATTCACAGCATCTATCACTGCACTATCGATTGTCGCTCCGAACGGAACACCATTTATTAGTAACTCAACACACCCAATTGTATCGGCATTTAGTATGTTGTAGGAATTCATGTCGAGGTCGTTGACCATAGTGTTTGACTGGCCAGCGGGATTGTCACGATACAATACTTTGTTGTTTAGTTCGTCTTCCAGCGCCTGAAAGTTCTCGTTAATACGCTGCCTGTTGTAGCCGCTAGCTACGTCGCTTAGTACAATTTTAGCCATTTGTATCACCTTGTGAGTTGTAGTTATGGGTTTTTAATAAACTATAAGTCTATTTTTGCGAATATCTTATCTACGAGTTTACCATCGCAGTCATGTCGTGTTCTAATCTCTAGCGTGTGGTGATCCTTACCTGAAGTAATCGCTAGAATCATCAAGTACTGCTTACCAATAGAGCGGTCATAGTCAGTAGCTGGCGAGCCATCAAGTGCCTTCCACTCCAAGTAAACAGGTACGCCTGTATTAATGCCAAAGACTTCAAGACGCTTGAATTTGCATTCAGACTTAATAAAGCTGGCAGCTACTACGTACCCCTCGTCAGTACGTTCTACCGATGTAATAACTACGTCCTTGTAAGGCACAGGATCAGATACTAAGTAGTAACCGAACTGTACGGCTGCGGACAGCACTGTGGCTATTATCGCAATATGCCACCAGTCTTTTAAGTTCTTCATAAAAGACCTCCCCGCAACATAAACCCTGCCAAGCCTGTAATAATAACTCCTATGAAAACCTTAACTCCCCATGATATGTGTGACATAAAGCCGTCCATTCTTCCATCCGTAAGATCTGACTTGTTCGACAGCAGCTCATGCTGCAGTCTTAGTCTGACAATTGATTGCTCCAGTTCCTTTATCTCAAGCTTCATTTCTGCTATGTGCTTTGCGAGATACTCCACTTCCTGAGCAACACTAGCTACAGTGTCACGTCCTGGCATTTGAGCCACTCCTCTACGTTAAAGTTAGGGCAAGTCTTACTTGAGTAAGAGTAATGTCCAGTAACTTCAATGAGGTCGTACCGAAGCTCTAACTCGTCTACTAGTTTTCGGAGAGAACGAAACTGCGTTCTAGTAAAGGTACTGTCTCCGACCATACATATCCCGATGGATGTTGAATTACGTCCTCTGCAGTGGGCACCAACGACCGACTCTTGTCGGCCCACTTCGATTTCCCCATTGCGTCTAATGACGTAGTGATATCCAATATCGCTCCAGCCTCGCTCATTAACATGCCAATCCCTAATTTCCTTAGCACCAATGTCCATCTTTGCAGGTGTATCAGCGCAGTGTATGATAACTGTGTCTATCTTTCTCATGACTTAATCCTCGATAGAGACTGTGTAGCAGCATCCCACTTCATGCCTGCCTTAGACAGCATTGAGTTCATAGTTTCCTCATCAGTGTTGCTAGAGACTTTACGCATGAATGGAAGCAGCTCTTCTATTTCCTTATCTACTGGCTCAAGGATAGGGTCACCATTATTCCAATCATCCCACAACTTATTCTGTAGTTGGATAATCTCGTTACGTTCTGTCATAGCATCAAAGGTTGGTGGTAATGTCATCAGTCGCTGATTAAGCATTTCTCCTGCAGCTTCCACATCTTCGATCTTTGTGATGTAAGCGCCAAGATTACCCTTGATGGTAGGTACTAGGTCTGCAGCAGGTAGTGCCTCTAAAGCTTTAACAGCAGAACTTACTTGGTTATCTACTGTAAACTTACGTTGCTCAAACATAGACTGCATGTACATAGAAGGGCTATCAAACTTGCCGGCCCAAGAGGTTGGGTTAGCTAGAATGGTGTCATACAAGTCCTGTGCCATGCCTTTTGCCTTGGATGTAGCGCCATCACCTTCCATACGAACTAGGCCGTCTTCGCCTACCCAAACAGAATACTCAGACTTACCGCCACGCTTCTTAGAGGACAAGATCAAACTCTCAACACCAGAAGCAGCGCCGTATAACATGGCATCCATGTCTTCTTCAGATGGCTGTACATCCCACAAGCTAGTGTCTTTCAACGCAACTACTGCTGATGGATCTAGTGAGAATGTGTCTGCTACTTGCTGTGTATTCCCAGAATCAATTGCCATGTTCACAAGTACTTCTGCAACGTCAGGGCTAGAGTTAATCATAGCGCCTAGATCAAGTGCAGTTGCTTCGTCCATCTTAATAGGCTCTACTGGAATACCAGGAGGAGCGCCAGCCGGTGTTGCTGTAGGTTGTCCTGTAAGCTTCAGTGCAGCCTTAGCAAAGGAAGAGAACTGCATATCTTCTGCGCTCATATCAGTAAGTCCCATTATCTCTTGAGCTGCTGGATTCTCATTAATATAAGCAGAAAATAAAGGATTGCTTGCTAATCGCTCGTACAGATCTACCAGGTCAACTCCAACTTCTTTGGCAAGTACTTGTGCAGGATACATTGCCTTGGCTGTAAGAGCTACCTTAGCACTTGATATGTTGTTGACTCCCTGCCAGTAAGATATTGCGTCGTTATCCGACAACAGATCTACCATTTCATTCTTCTGCTTGTTTATCTGATCTCGCATATCGCGTTGCAATTCAGCAGAAGGCATGATACCATCTGCCCGTAAAGCATCTACCTGCAATTGGACGTTAAGCAAGGACTCACTTTCCCAAGCAGCTAACTCCATACGAAGCCTACCTTGGTCTTCGAGAGAGAAGGTTCCATCAGGTGCCACAGACTGTGCAATGTTTCGCTGCATAGCAACAGTACTCTTAAGCACTTGTGAGTTACCCCAGTTCTGGAATTCAGCATCGTTCTTAGGCTGCTTCTCTACCTTGCGGCCTACCCATGCATCTTCTGCTCGCATGTTGTCTGCTGTTTCCAGATCTACGTTGTACTTCTGAGCATACAGTGCTGTTATCTTACGATCTTCCTGAAGAGCTTCTTCCTCTGGAGTTCTATTCCACAAGTCAACTTCACCCATAGACGAAGTGCCTGTACTAGTGCCCACCACAGAGCGGTAAGCAGCATCAATCTGACTAGCAAACAAAGGAGCACGCTGTATAGACTCAGCTCGCTGTGTTGCAGCACGTAGTTGCATCTCATCAAAAGTAATACTGCCTTGACGACGGGCCTCTTCCAGGCCACTAAACGTCTTTATCTCATCAACAGCTAAGCTCTGCTGTACACGGACTAATCCATCTACATCACTTCTCTGTTGCTCTGCCACTTTCTCAGAATCAGTAGCACCAGCAACATCAGCAGCACCATCAGTTCCTATTAGGTTCTTCTGGACGTACTTCTTAGCAGCCATGTCAATAACAACAGGAGCTATCTGAAACAATGAGTTAGTCAGGTTATTAAAGTCTTGTGCAGTATCCTGTGCTTGCGATACCTCCTGCTGCTCTTCCATCACAACAGCGCGATTCTCTACGGGAGGTGCTACACTAGCAGCATTCCCGAGGTCACCTAGTTTAGGATCGAATATATTAGATGTCATAGTTTTTCCATTGCCTCAGATCGTTGAGCTTGGTACTTTTTAGTTAGTGGCATAAACTCGTTAGCACTATTAGTAAAGGTGCTTCCTAGAGATTCAATGTGCTTCCGCAGCTCTACGTCTATACGGTGCTTGCCGTTTGTCATTCTATTATGAATAGATTTCATTATGTCTGCGTGATCTTGTGGGTTAGGAAACATACTGAAGGTAGCTCTTAGCATATGCTCATACGCCTTTCGCTTCTTCTCATCATTCTCACCAGCAGCATTGAACATGCTCAAGTAACCGCTCATGATGATGTTAGTAGCTTCCGACTTAGCAAGAGTATGCTTCTTGTTATCAACAGTCAGCTTCCAGAAAGAGTCAATGTCCTGGCTACCAAAGCCCATGGCTTGTGCTATAACATCTCGCATAGGAGCGTTAGGCTTAATGTCAATGATGTTACCTTGCTTGTCTCGCATTATGCCAGACTTCTGCAGGTAGTAAGCTTTCATCAGGTTCCTAGTAGAACTAGGTACATTTAACAAAGCCTCACCAATAACACCCCATGCCATACCAGCTTCTTCTTCACTTAGGTCATCATGGCTAATCTTACCAGCCTTAGCATAACCAGCTGCTTCCCAAGCTGAGGTTAGTGAATCAACAATACCACCACCCGGTCCTAACAGTAACTTAGATACGCTCTGGTTCTCACCAGTAATCCAATCCATTAAGGTGTCTGTCATGCCTGAACCAATTGCAACACGACTAGTGAATACTGCGTCTATATCCATGAAGTCGTTTAGCAGCCAACCCATAGCACCACGAGTTGCCACGATGCGGTCTGTTTCACTCATCTCCTCAGGGTCAACACCAAACAAACCCAGTATAGGCTTAAGGGCATAGGTAGCGAATGGGATACCAGCAGTACCAAACAAGGCCCATTGTCCCATCAGGAACGAACCTTTCTCAGCAGCTGTTATTTCCTTTCCCATAAGCATCTCAGCAAAGCGTACGTTGATCTGCAAGAACTGAGTAGGAATACTCATAATGCCTTTCTGGAAACCAGACTTGTTGGCAGTAGTCATGTGCATACGAAACACTTCAGTGTCTGCGATTATCTTCTTAAGACCAGTTTCGTCTAGCTTCGCGCCTTTGTTAATAGACTTCCACTTCTCGTAAGAGGTCATAAAGGATGTACGTAGGTTAGCTAATTCACCAGCGGTGTAGGCCATGGTTCCCTTTTCAAGAAACTTAGAGAAGGCACCTTCTGACATAGGTAGGCCCTTGTGGGCTGTGTAAGCGTCAGCGTTAGTGATAAGAGCAGACTCATGCAAGCCTGACTTTGCCCATGCATTGTAAGCTTCTTCTAGGTCAGGATCTTTGGTTGTCTTAGCCATATTCTTTAGTGCAATCTTTCTTGCTCTAGGGTCCATAATATGATCTAGTATAGCAAATCCTGGTACTTTTGTCAAGCCTTTTGCTGCGTGAATGGGAGAAATGCTGACTGCTGTAGACAGTGCCATACCCTGTACAAAGAGCTGTGAGAAACTGTATGTTCCTAAGTACAAGTGAAAGACACCAGTCTTGAAAGCAGCTACTGGATCAGACTTATTAAGGTGACCAACGAACTTGGACATTGCCTTAACGCCAGGTAACTTTGATCGTGACATTCTCTCACTAATGCCCTTGACCATACCAGCAGTACGCTCGTCACCTAAGGTAGGTGTGCGGTTCATAAAGGTGATCTGCTCATGTGCACGAATAAGCTTTTGCTTCGCAGCAGAGTTTGCCATTGCACTATTCTCTACAGCTGCCAGTCCATCTTGAAAGCTGTGTATACGCAATGCTTCAGACTTAGGCAGTACGTCACGTACATGATTCAACCAACGCTGTTCCATTCCCATGCGGTACTGAGCCATAGGGTAACGAGTAGAGATGTGTTGCATGTAGTCTTGTATAGCCTCAACAGGAGATACACGAGCACCCTTAACACCAGCAAGTCCAAACTTAACTGCTTCTTCAGTACGATAGCCTGAGTACAACCCACCCCACTGACCAATGACTTCTCCACCTAACTCAGATGAGGTAAGCTCTCGGTCACCTAGTACATGAATATCTGCTGGATCAAACGGCTGGTTGCTTGCCCTAGCTGTGGTCTCTAGCTGCTTCTTGTACATCTCAGCATCATCGATATTGTCAAAGTAACGCAGGGTACGTAGCCCAGCAGAAGTATTGACACCATCTATCTTGGTATAGCGAGTTTCCTTGACAAAGTAGTTTGCATTCTTATAAGCTCGTGGGATATAACCAGCACGCTGATTAAGAACGACAGGGCTCAGATTGCTAACCTTCTCTTCTTTAACCAGTGCCCAACGGCTATGGCCGAGTGTAGCTGACTTGAACATCTCATCAGGGGTAGTACCACCACGAACAAGCTTGTAGCCATTGTTGTAGTATTCAGTTAAGTCACCTTCAGTCAATCCACGAATCGCTGTATCAGAGTTACTCTTAGCTAGTGGTTGTGGGATTTTAACAGACCCGCCACCCATGTTGCGGTAAGCAGCACCTGCCGACTCAACGGTATCGTATGGCTTAGCCATGAAGTTAGTGCCCTCAACGTCAATGTTCTTAACGCCCTGCACTACTAGATCACGATGAATCTGATTGTTCTTTATCTGCCACAGATTGTCCATAACCTGACGTGTGCCCAGGTAAGCTTCGTATTCCTTTGTTGACATACGTACGCCACCAACACCAGCATTAACTAGCTCGTCGTAAGAGAATATCTTACCAGCATCATCGCCCTTCTCCAGGAAGTAGTTCAGCTTCTCAATAGACTTCTTGTTTAATCCCTTAGTAGCAATGTTCATTGCAGCTGCAAGTCTGCCACCAATCTTACGAGACGCAAAGTCAACCTGCTCATAACCAGACAAAAGCAAGTTACGGTCAGCGCCTGCCCACATGCTCGTGCCTACAATAGGACGAAACAGTTGAGACATGAAGCCAACTTCCTTATCTATGTAGCCACCAGTAACGTCATCAATCGTGTAAGGTACTTCAATATTGTATTCTTGTCCTGCTTTACCAGCAGTAGTTCCAGTAGTAGTTGTTTCTGTACCAGCATTAACCTTAGCAAGTGCCTCAGTCTGCGCAGTAATCTTAACTTGTAGATCTTCTGGAATGTTATCAGTAAGGATTGCGTGCAATCGTCCCTCAGCTTCTTTCTGCTTAGTAGCTACAGCAAGGTTCTCAGACAGAGCATCACCAGCTTTCTCTAGTGCTACTATATCCGCTTTAGCGGCAGACACTGCAGCTGTCTTAGCTGCCTTTGCAACAGACAACTTCTTACCACTACCTTTAACAACTATAGCTTCAGCATCAGATAATGCTTTGTTAGCCCTTTCCATCTTATTAGCGATAACAGGAACTTCAGCTTCCATTGCTTTCATCTTGCCTTTAGATGGAGCCTTTAGGGCTTCCTTCTCTAAGCGAGATACTTCTTCTTTAACAAACCGAGTCTTGATGGCATCAGCAGTATCACTAACAGCACCCTCACCCTTAGTGCCTTTAGTAGTGTAAGGCACACCTTCCTCATCTAGTGTTTTGTAACTGAGTGTAAAGCCTTTCTCACTCTTAGCACTTACATGAACATTGTCGATATTCAACTTGGTCTTCATGTACTTCACACGAGCTTCTCTGGCCATAAACTTCTCGCCTTCGCTCATACCAAGACCTTGGTCTACTACAGTAAGGCCTTCTGCGATCATATCAGATATAGCATCTAACTTATTACGTACATTAGTAGCTACGCCCTTAGGGGCAGCGTTAACGATTGACAGTAACTCTGCAGTCTGACGTGGGTCAGCAGAAAACGCAGCATCAGTAGGCCCCATGCCATACTTACGCATAGCGTCAGGAGTTGTTAGGATCTCATCAGCAGCAATGCCAGCAATGTCTTTGTTACCGCCATCAGACAGTACCTTAACAGCATTACGTGACTTAGCTACTTTCTTAATAGCACCAGCTACCTTGAGAATACCAGCAGCACCTAGTGTGGCAATGTCAAACTTATCTGCCCATTGAGTGAAGTTAATTTCTCCAGCACTCATCTCACCAGTTGCAGCCATAAGGATCTCAAGCTGCTTCATAGGATTACCAGTAATACCTGGCAGCATCTCTTTCATCTCTGTGATAAGATCTACTTTCTGTGCAGGTGGTAGGGACTGGTAACGCTTACTGAAGTCTTGGATGAATTTAGCGGAGTTGGTATAGTTGTTAATGCCTGACTTATCGTCACTGAAGCTACCCAAGAACTGGGCTGTGCGGTAGGAGATATCTGGAACCAATAACAGTCCTGCCCAATCCTTAACTCCAGCTTGATCGGCCATAATGCTCATTTGATGTTGCAAGTACAGACCCGCCGCAGCGTTCTGTTGCAGCAATGGAGATGTCTTAGAGATCTCAGGATCTTGTAATACTAGGTCATGGTACTGGCCCAGAACTGAATCTTGTAGTCTTGCGGTTTTATCAGCAGCAGCTGTTTGTGCGTTAGCAATATGGACTGCAGCATTAATAGGATCTTTACGTAACTGCTCAGTTAGGCCATCACGCTGCTCTTGCAGCATAGAAGCAATAGCTGTACTAGAATCACGGAACGTGTTGATGGGATATCCCTTGTCAGCACGAGCAATGATTGTATCTGTATCCTCACCAGAAAACATCTTAGTAGAAGCAAAGATCTGTGCCTTAGCCAGAGTCTCGTTTCCATTAGAGCTAACTATAGGATTACCATAACGATTGACGTATGGAGTTCCTTCCTTGGTGTAAGGGTTTTTGTACTTAGGCATTTCTGGTTTGTACTGTGTCATTATATTTAACCCGTATAGTTGCCGTAAGATTGATCAGGTCGAGTAGTGCTTAGGTTGCTGGAGGTAGTCTTAGCTGCAGCCTTACTGGCAGCTTCCACCCTATTGGAAGACGCTGTCTGTGCTTGCTGTGGTACTGACGAGGCTGAACTGATTCTAGCGTTTGCCTTTGTCTGCTTCTCTTTCTTAGCACTTGCCTGCTTTTTCTGCTGTGAAGCAATTACTGCGTTAGTCGCTTCTTGTCGTGCATTGGCCTTGTCTGACTTTTTCTTGGCACTAGCATCCGCAGCAGCCTTAGCATCCGCAGCAGCCTTAGCAGCAGCTGCAGCATCAGAGGCAGCCGCAGCAGCAGCAGCTTTAGCAGCCTCTTCTTCTGGAGAAAGAATGCCTAAGCGTGCATTAGTAGCAGCCTGTTGGAGATCGCTGATCTGCTTACCCATCTGCTCCGTGAGCTGGCTAAACTGTAGGCTGGAGGCACGTTGTTGGCCAAGACTAGCCTGTGCCCCTCTTGCAATTGAACTGCCCATCAGACCGCTAATAGCGCCCTGTGCTTGAATAGCCTGAGACTGCAAGAATGCTTGCTGAGAGAATGCCTTACGCTGACGATCAGCCTGTAGTGCGTTCAGAGCCATACCAACTCCTCTGCCTTCACTCATAATACCAGCAGCTATCTTCTCACGCTGTATCTGAAGCTCAGACAGAGCCTCAGCCTTATTCTCCGTACTATTACTAAAGAGACCTTTTAAGAGCCCAAACCCTCCGCCAATAATTCCGCCTACGGGGCCTCCTATTGCGAAGCCTGCCACTGCACCTGAGGCTGTACTTGATCCTATGTCTAAGGCATCTCCTAAATCTGTAGGCATACTATACTGCTCCTGTAATTGCTACTTCAGCACCCCAACCCAGTATCTGCAAGTCTTTATCACCATCAGATTCAATCTTAATGGAAACAGCTTTACCAGAACCTGGAAGGTTGCTCTTAGTTGTTATGATGTTATGACCGTATGTAAACGGATCATTGATGTCTTCAGGCACGTAGTCTTTAGCTAGGCGATACACTTGCATAGGAGTAGACCACTTGCCACTTATTACGTTATCACTAAAGTCCCATCGTGCAGATAGCAAGCATCCACTAGGATTAGTAGGAATCCAATCACCAGTACCGTCATCCTCAAACCCATCTTCAGTACGATAGAAGTGTGTCCAGATGTATGGTATGTCTTTACGACGAATAGTATCTCCCATAGTTACAGGATTACTTACCATAAATGCCGATACGCTACTGCCACCCAGGTCCGTAAAAGACTTATACGCTGGTTGTATAAAGCGGATCTTGTTATTAGGATTATCTAAAACTAGTAACTTTACCTGTACTATGTCTCTTTTTAAGTCAATTGGACTTTTAATTGTACCGAGCGTATAAGAATTCTTTAGAGAGATGTAGTTTGCTATATAGTATCCAGTTCCGTCGTACTCAAGGTATCCATAGAACGGCGGTGTTTCGTACACATCGTCCTCGTTATTGCCAGATTTCTTATAAGAGTACACATTAGCGATACAACTTTCAAATGCATTTAAGGAGTAAGACCCTAATCGCAAGTCCAGCACTAATTCTTTTTGCTCTACAGTAACTGCAGTTCCTGACTCCCCGGCTGGCGGAGTATGTAGTAGCCAACGCACTGATTTCTGCGCAGCATCATAGGTACCCCAACCAAACCATCGGTAGTATCCGGCATACGTAGTTCTTATTCTTTCGTCACTAATATTCTGCATTGCAACTCGTCGAGAACTTGCGTCAAAATAAAGGGCTAAGATGCCATCCTCGGTTGGAACAAATACCTTGTTCTCTGCACTTACTACAGACTTCATTGTAGCAGTACGTGCGCTAGACACTTTTGAGATAATAAAAGAGCTTGGGCTAACGCCATCAGCAGCTCTCAATTCCCAAATTCCATTTGTCGCTATAATAGCTAATGAGTCACCTACTGCAACAGCTCCTAGTAGTATCTCAGCATTAGCAACAACCACGTAGCCGCCGTCATTGTAAGAAGGGGCAAAGTTTTCGTCAGTTGGGCTTAACTTGGAAATACACATGTTAGCCGAAGAGCCCTGGGCTCTTTCGTTTTGATTAGTCGTCCACGTAATCTTAGACTCTAAATGCTCAAGTACACTTGTAAAAAATAGGTAGTTTCTGGCAGAAGGGAACTTACTTCCGTTTTTGGTACTACCTGTGTAGTAGTCTGTTCCTATTATTTCTCCAGTATAAAAGGCCCTGCCCATAAAGCTAGTTACTGTCTGGGTCCACCAATTCGTTTGTGGATTGCTGCTGCTGTTTAGTATGTTATCTGTATTAAGGGTTAGCGTGGCAAGGGTGTTTATGGTGTCAAAGGACTTATCAGCAGCCGAGGAATATCTAGGGCCTGTAAGGGGATGTATGAACTTTCCTTTTGGCGCTCCTGATGGGAATGGGCGGGATTTTAACAGATCCGCATCAAAGCTGCCGTTAGCTAACCTTCCAAAGTACTCTACATCTGCATTTGAAGGCCATACGCCGAGGTTAACGTAAAACAAGTACATGCTTTCAGCAGTCCAGCCTTGGTTTAGCAGGTTGTAGGCATGATTTGCAAGGAGAGTAGCAGAGCGTTCTGTTGTAACAGTATTATCCTCTACTCCAAAAAAATCTCTAATATGAATGTTTTCTTGTGTAGGTATTAGCTGGCTTGGGGTTACAGGATCTACGCTAATCATACAGACTCCAGACTTTGCTGGAATTACCAGTGTAGAGCCGAACTGAGCGCTAATGATTCCACCAGTAGTAGATCTAGTTTGAACTGCGTTACTCTGGGTAAGAGATAGATCTGAGTCACTGCCGTACACGTCCCCGTCTTTACTCTGTAAAACCTCAATGTGGTTACCGCTAACGCCTCGCAAGCTCAGCCAAGAAAAGTCTGTGCTAAGAGGCTCAGTACCTACGCTATGTGCTATATAAACGTTATTAAAAGATCCTGCAGGAATGTCGCAGTCTTCTGGACCAGCAAAGGTGGCATAAGGCCAGAATCCAGCATCGGTGCCGGGCTCAGTCTCGTACTCATATCCATAGCGCCGTGCACGGCTTCCGTCAGAAGCAAGTACCATGTTCTGCTCTTGCATAGAAGTAGAAGGATCTGCGGCAAGAGGAGACTGCTCCGTATTCAAGCCACCGGAGAAGTTATTTAGTTCGAGCTGTTTTTTTACTTGGGACATTGGATTCTCGCTTATTCAGATAACTTACTATGTAGGCATTAGCTGTTCGGGGAGATGTAAACGACCCTTCAAGCTCCTTAGGCAGTTCGCCACCGCCTTCAAAGTAAATAGAGTACATCCGCCCAACTGGTTCTAATCGTACTTTTAATTCCTTGCTCATACTTAACTGTTCCTACCGTTAGAGATTCTGCTGCGTCCACGGCTGCGGCCATAGTCTGCAGTTCTAATACCACCGTGAGCTGACCAGCTCTTACGGCTCATGCGATTACGCTGTCGTTGTTCTTCAGCAGCAAGTAGTGGATTACCAAGTTGCTTTATGGCAAAGAAGGCACGGCTCTTGGCAGTGGCCTTTAGCAAGCTGAATGCTTCAGAAGGAAGGTCTATTACAAATCCGTCTGCTAAGGTAAAGGTAGGTTCTTTACGAACATATGCTTGATTGTTTTTTTCTTGGAGAGACTGGCCTGTGGCTTGGTCCCATGAGTCGGTAACTATCCACTGATCGTCAAAACTTGTCCAGTACTGAGGAGCCTTGTCATTGATGATTAATAGATCACCTTCGTTCTGGTCAGTATTAACAGACGAGATCTCTACTACGTTAGTAGCATCGACGTTTCGGGCATTGATTAAGTTTATAAACGCATCAGGATACAGGTACGTCAGTGTCTGCCAGTTAGTCTTTTGATCTGGCGATGTGTAGCAGTTATACCGCAACCAAATCAACTCTTGTAGGTCGTCAGGAAGCAGCAGGAAGTTAGGTCGTGTGATTACGTTAGACGCAGTCAGGTTTGTTAATTCTTTGTGTGATTCCCATGTACGGCTAGATACTAGCTCGTAGTAGACATCTTTTAAAAGGAGAGCCACTCTCTGAGCTTCGGTGGTATCATCAATAGAATTGACTATATCACTTCCCATTTCAGATAGCGTGCTTTGTACGATTGTTAGTACGGTCTCTTTCATATAGGCCTCAGATAAAAAAGGGGCCGAAGCCCCTAGATGTTACGCTCGACGGTAACGAATAACCAAGCGTGCTTTACCAGTTGCAGATGCGATTGCATTAGCGTTAGGAGTCAACACTACTGGGTAAGTAGCAACAGAGTCAGTACCTGACAAGTTAGCCAGACCAGTAAGAGCTGGCTTGGTGATTGCCTTGACAGCGAGTGCCAGAGGAGTAGTAAGACCAGCACCACCATTCAAGGTGAAGTTAGCAGTAGATGATGCAGCAAAGGCTACCTCTACTTCCAACGTGATGTCTTCGATCAGATAGAACTGAGGAAGAGCAAAGGTGTAAGGCATATCACAAGTACCGGCTGTGAGTTCAAATACAGCTTCCTTGATTACGCCACCAGTTTCGACTTCGCCATGTGAACCACCAATCTTGCGTGGGCCGTAGGTAGCGCCGATAGCTGTAGAACCTGCAGGCCAGCTAGTAGAACCATTAGAGTAAGACATTTTATATTACCTCGTTGTTACGCAACAGCTGTGCGTGAAGTTAGGATGATACCCAGTGTATCGAGACGTGACACACCGAAACCCAGACGGGCTGAGCTGACATATTCATCACGCTTCAGGTCCTTGTTACGCTCACCTTCAGTAGAAGGATCTTGACGCCATGCAATCATCAGAGGCTTAGTCTGATCGTCAGCAACACACATAAAGATGTTGGCTACCAGATCGGTACCAGCTACTGCATTGATAGTCTCGTCACCAACTTGTGGCAAACGGTTAGAGCTGATGATCAACCAACCGAACACGTCCATCATGGCACGGTGCTCACGCATAAAGCCTTCTTGCATCAGGCTCTGCATCATAGGGTTAGAGTCAACGTTGTAAACAGTGTTGAACTTAGACTCAAGAGTAGCACCAACGATAGGATCAACGATACCTACACGAGCACCACCAGGAACCTGGGCCTTGTCAAAAGACAAACGCAAGTCAATCAAGTCTTGCAACTCAATGGTGAAGTTAGTACCAGAAGCAACAAAGCGATGCTTAAAGCCATCGATTGCGTTCAGAGAAGTAGCAGTCTGAGCAGCATTCAAGGTAGCAAATGCGCGAGTCTCAACGTACTCCTGCATGGCACGGGTGCCTTCGCTTGCACGAGCTTCGAGCAAAGCATCAACGTTAGAACCATCTTGACGCATAACGTCAGTGATGAAGTAAGCGTCGCCAAAGAAGTCAGTGATCTGCAAGAACACAGCACCAGTCTGGATTGGGTTATAGACGAAAGGAGCATTCTCTTCCAGCTCTTGGATAACAGTCTCACCGATGCTAGGGATACGGATGGTATCGCCATAACCGAAATCGGTAACGTCACGCCAGAACATAGCTGGTAACATGCCATCGTGTAAATTGCGTAGAATGAAATCCGACTGGACCTCAGCTTCGACAAACGTGCGGTTGGATTGGGAAGTAATCATTAGGGTAAATCCTCATTAATAAATTATAGTGTTCCAGAGTCCTGCAAACGTTTAATAGTTTCTGCTCGTTGGGCCGCTAGTCGCTCACCAGGCTTAATCTGACCAGTAGGTCGGAAGTGCTTGCGTGGCTCAGGCTGCTTGTTCTGCACAGAGGTACTGTTAAATGTTGAAGTAGGAATGGAATTAGATTGTGGTGCCGTTTCAGTATCAAGCCCCAAGAATTTCCAAGCAGTGCCTGGAGATTGTGTCTCTGCTTCTAGCAAAGTCTGTTCTGATATGCCTGCCGCCGCTAAACGGGTATTATAGACAGTACCAGCTTTATCTCCAAACTTGTCAACCAGCATAGTCTTCAGATTGTTAACTCGCTGTGTGTACAAAGTTTGCTGCTCTTGTGCAGATATCCCAGCTTGTACTTGCTGAATTATCGCATTTACATCGATACCGGCACTGGTGTTCTCGGTCTGAGGATTACCTTGTGGGGTACTTGTTTGCAAACCTAATGCTTCAGTCGCTTGTAGCCTAGCCTTCCAGGTAGCCAGTTCTTCTCGTAACACGGAGTTTTCACTCTCTAGTGTTGAGATATGCTGCTCTTTGGGAAGGATTGAACTAAGCGCGTCGCTTAAGTTAGCGTATTTCTGCCTGCCTTCAGGGGTTGTGATGCCTTGGAGCATTGTATCATAACCATTGTTGGCGCTTGCTACGGGTGCCGTGTCTGGCATTGCAGCTGCAGGAGTTGATTCTGGTGCTTGCTCACTAAAAAGTGTCGGGTCTGACATGTTATTCCTCGATTGAGCTTATTAATTCAATAATTTCGGTTAGGGCTCTAGTATAGCCATTTGCATCTGACTGGACAAGAGGCCAAGACGGTTCGTTGTAATCTGGTTTAGCATACTTAGTCTTGTCGTATGCCGCACGCTTATTATAACACAGTTTCTGTAGTTTGTCAAGAGCTTGTTTAGAAGAAACTAACAATTGCTTGGTAGCTTCCTTATCAGCCTTGGTCTTGTCGCCCTTCGTCCAGTCTAATTTCATTACTTAGCCTTCTTCTTCTGGGCATCAGCCCTTATTTTATCCCCAATCTCACCCTTAATGGTACCAAAGGAGTTCTGGAAGCCAAAGGATCCGTCAAGTCCTGCGTAATCAGCCGCAGTCTTGAGCATGTTGCCTACTTTCTTGAAGGTAAGGTCACTGCTACCGTCGCCCACCTTGGGTATTGGCTTAGATGGCTGTGAAGAATCCTTGTGTGTATAGCTCTGACCAGCCCCAGTCATGGCAGCTTGGTTCTTAGCTTTCTGTGCTTTAAGTGCGTCAGCTGCAGCGAATACAGATACTGGAGCTTTCTTTTTCTTTTCAGTTGGCATAGTGTTATTCCTGAGGTAGTGTTGCGTTATTCATTATAAGTGTGGTATGAGCTTCTCACCACTTCTCTTTATCAGCCCAATAAGCAGCTGACATTTTGCCTTTGGCAATGTTTTTTCCGTGACGTGCCTTAAAGGATGCACGCTTAGCCTTCATCTTATCAGACTCACCCGCTTTAGGTTTGCCAGCAGTACTAGCACCTTGCTCCCCGAAGCGGATTGTCTTGACAGTATCTCCTTCTTTAGCCACAACTACATGTGACTTTGTTGGGTGACTAGGAGTGCGCTTTGGTTTGTTATAACCAGACACCCCTGCTCGCTCTAGCCGCGAGTCCTTCGCTGCCATTACTTCATCGCCTTCTTTTTACTAGCAGGAGCTTTCTTTTTAAAAGGATATTGAGGAATTACTGCTTTAGCAGCTACAGCACTCTCATTTGTAAACTTAGGGAGAGGTGTCTTCTTTTGGTTCATATTACCTCCAATCTTGCGCTCGACGATAGACTGGTTGCCTCTGTGCTTCATGGCAGCCGTGCCCTTGGCCTTTTGCCAATCTTCCTGAGAGATACCGAGCTTACCTGATTTCAAAAACGAGTCAAAGCTTTCGCGATCAAGGGCCTTGTTTGCTTTTTTGTTTCCTGGATGTGGAAGGCCAGGAGCGATGTTCATGGCACCCGACTCTCCATAAGCAATGCTTGCCTTTGCGCGCTTGGTTGCAAATACGCCCTTTTTAGGTTTGTATTCTTTAGCCTTCGTATCTTTCATGTTAATTACCCCTGAGGTACTGTTGCGTTATTCATTAACTGCTGTTGGCCTTGGGCCGCAAGCTTCTGAGTTTCTACTGCTTCTACTACACCCACGTTTGGACGGAACAGATCGTAACGCTCAAGACCAAGTGAGTCTTCTACTAGCGAGGCTAGTGCCTTGCCTGACATGTGAGGCATTAACTTCTCTCCGAGAGGTCCTCCTAACAGGCCTGTGAGGTTTTGTATCATAATGCTTTGTTCTGAGAAGTGACGAGCACCAATGGGACGTAGCAAGCCATCACCAGCAAGATCTTCTTTAGTTATCTGCGTAAAGAGGATTGCACCTGTGTCACTACTAATAGAACGGATAGTGTCAATAGAGTTGAGGTTACGACGACCCTGCTCAAGCATAGAGTTAAGTGCTGGTTCTAAAACACCTATCTCAAAGGTAGTGATCTTCTCTTGAAAGATACGAGAGCCTGCGCTTGCCAGCTGCTGTACTTCAAAGGCTGTCTTCTCACCTGGTGTACGGAAGCCCATCGCTTCTTTAGGAGCACCAGCAAAGAGTTCCATCTTATCCATCAAAGCATCTATCTCAAAGTTAACTTGGATAGCACTAGAGTCAGGACGCATAGGCGTTACAGAGCCATTCTCATCCACATGGATCT
>Ga0208134_1000278_pt1 | contig 33397 bp, 39 predicted proteins | sample VirMetDEL_Mar_31_FD_184515 | JGI IMG/M metagenome (GOLD analysis project Ga0208134, IMG submission 184515) | Aqueous microbial communities from the Delaware River and Bay under freshwater to marine salinity gradient to study organic matter... | ecosystem: Environmental > Aquatic > Marine >...
TTCATTAGAAACTGGTTACCGGGAGTAAAATTGGTATGTGTCGTAATGTTACGACAGAAATTTTAGACAAAAAAAAGGCGACCCGTTAAGGTCGCCTAAAGTGTAAAGCTATTTATTATTTACATATTTTTTGCACTGCGTCATTCGCGTTTTTCATGATCTCACGAATTTTCACTTTTTGACTATCTGCTAGATGTTTATCATTGGTCAATAATATATCTAGCGAATTTTTCAAGATCTCTGTTTTACTTCCGACTGTCGCACGCTCGAATTTTTCAGCATACGTGCGATTAACCACACGCTTGGCTTCCTTGATAGTTTCGCCAAGGTCGAGGGCTTCCGCCTCTTTTTTGAGATCTCGAAATATTCTATTAAACCACTGATCGTGTTTACGTTTGTTGATGCCTTGATGTGTACCTTTAGTCTTACATATTTTCTTGGCTTCCTTAGGCACACAATCGAGGATATCCTCAACAGTAAAGGTAACTAGCCGAGCTTTATTTTTTATCTCTTTAGCCTGTTCAGGCTTTTTATAGACTAGCTTCTCTTTACCTTTCTGATCACTTGGCACGCGCTCATATGTGCCAACCCCATGATTGTTGCGGGTTGCAAAATAGGCTTTAGAAAATGCGGAATAGATATCTTGGATATCCGCGTTATCTTTCAAATACCATTCTTTGTGATTGGCGTTAAGTGCCTCTAAGCTCGCACCTTTCGTGCTATGGGCTTTAGCTATAGCCTCAGCAGTTTTAGTTAAACTAAACTCATTTACTACATTCACTTTATTTAAAGACTTCATAATAACTTCCTTTTTTAATGATCTGTCGTAATGTTACGACAGTTGGCGAAATTGCCGTATAGATCTGTTTGATCTATGCCACCTATTATAAGGGTATAGTATGTAAAGTAAAGGCTTCAGGTATTTAGTATAAAACTGGTTATAAATCAATGACTTAGGGAACCCTACCTACCGGTAACCCCACCAAATAGATTTAGGAGTCCCGCAGTCCATCATACATTGTGAAATGCACAAATGATCTCAGCAAATCCTCAGACCCACCCCCTTACTTTACAAAAGGCAAATCAAAAAAATATTTCGCAAAAATTTGTCAAAACCCAAGGTCGTATGTATACTCCAAGCATAAGCTGCAAATAAATACCAAAGGTGTACAGCGACACATGAATGATAGTAGTCAAAACGTAATTATCCCCTACGTAGAAAATGATATCCCTCTCCCTAAAAATGCTAAAGAAGCGTTGCCGAATATGTCTGCTCAAGAAGAACTTACGATGCGAGCACAGACAATAAAGCTAGTCAGTGATTTAGCAGACGAAAACATAGAACCTACTACAGAAAACGTGGAGCACGCAGAAAGTTTGGCAAAAGAAATGATGATTAACCCAGAGTTAAAACCTGAGTTCGGTGAATACCCCAACGAAACAATTGCCTATTTATCGGGCCTAGTATCACAGACTAGTCACATGGTGGCTAAAGACCTAGCAGATATTAAACTTTCTGTTGTCAACGGACTCCTACAAGAAGCAGCGATGGCTAAGACATCACGAGAAAGAATATCTGCCTGGAGTAAGATAGGTGAGATTGATGGCATTGACGCATTTAAGAAGAAAACAGAGATCACCCACATTACCAAGAGTGGTGAAGAGCTAGAGAAAGAACTAAAAGAAACGATAGAATCACTAAAGAGCAAAGTTATTAATGGAAAACACGAAGTAATAAAAGATGATTAGTGTTGAGGATCTAGAACTACTACAAAATGCGCTACCGGATATGCCAGAGAAAGAACGGCAGAGAAGTCTGACTCTTTTGCAACAGTATCAGAAAGAGGTAACGCAAGAACAAGGCAAAGCAAACTTCCTAGATTTTATCCAACACGTTTATCCTGATTATAAAATAGGAGCACACCATGCGAGATTGGCTAAGTTGTTTGAAGAAATTGCTGAAGGTAAAAGAAAAAGGGTTATTGTTAACATCGCACCTCGTCACGGGAAGTCAGAGCTTATATCATACTTGGCTCCCGCGTGGTTTTTGGGTAGACACCCTGCGAAAAAGATTATCATGGCTTCGCACACTGCGGATCTGGCTGTTAACTTCGGCCGTAGGGTTCGAAATTTGGTTGGTTCTGATCCGTACAAAGATGTATTCCCGGATGTATCACTTCAAGCAGACAGCAAATCCGCTTCTCGTTGGGGTACTAACTTTAATGGTGAGTATTTTGCAATTGGTGTTGGTGGCGCTTTGGCTGGTAGGGGTGCCGATCTATTCATTATTGACGACCCGCACTCAGAGCAAGATGCAAAGCTTGGCAAGTCTGATGTTTTTCTCCCTGCATGGGAATGGTTTCAGTCTGGTCCGTTACAGCGCCTTATGCCTGGTGGTGCTATTATTGTTGTTATGACTCGATGGTCTAAATTAGACCTGACAGGACAGATAATAAACCAAATGGTTAAGAATGATGACGTAGATGACTGGGAAGTTGTAGAGTTTCCTGCGATTTTAGAAGATAAACAAGGAGAAGAGGTATCATTGTGGCCAGAGTTCTGGCCCATAAAGGAATTACAGTCTAGAAGAGCCTCGATTGACATAAGATATTGGAACGCGCAGTATATGCAGAACCCGGTATCGGAAGAAGGCGCACTAATTAAGCGTGAATGGTGGAATATATGGGAAGAAGAGAACCCACCACCCTGTGAATTTATAATAATGACGTTAGATGCGGCGCAGGAAGCCAATAATAGGGCGGATTACAACGCATTAACCACTTGGGGTGTCTTCTATAACGAGGAAGTTAACAACCATAACATTATTTTGCTAAATTCAATCAAACAGCGACTAGAGTTCCCTGAATTAAAGCAAATGTGCCTAGAAGAGTACCGTGAATGGGAGCCTGATGCGTTCATTGTAGAGAAAAAGTCTAATGGTGCAGCTTTATACCAAGAATTTAGGCGAATGGGTATTCCCGTAGGTGAGTTTACACCAGGCAAAGGACAAGATAAAATAAGTAGGGTGAATGCTGTGTCTGATTTGTTTCATGGTGGAGTCGTTTGGGCTCCAGATAGACGCTGGGCACATGAAGTTATAGAGGAATGTAACGATTTTCCTAGTGGAGCTAACGATGACTTGGTAGACTCCACTACTTTAGCACTTGCTAGATTTAGGCAGGGCGGATTTATTAGATTACCGAACGATGAAGAAGAAGAAAGACAGGTCTTCAGAGGTCGAGCACATAAAAGATTATACGCATTATAACTAAGGAAAGACTAATGGCTGATATTGACAAAGGATTATACCAAGCACCCAAAGGGATGGAAGAACTCGGCGAACAAGAAACCGCCATTGAAATAGAGATCGAAGATCCTGAAGAGGTCAATATTAAAATAGGTGATATGGAGATAAACATTGATCCTGATCGTATGCCCGAAGAAGAGTTTTCAGCAAACCTCGCAGAAGAACTCCCAGAACAATACCTAGCAGAACTTTCTTCAAATCTACTGAGTGATTTCTCTAACGACATTAACTCAAGAAAAGATTGGCTAGAAACTTATGTTGATGGTCTTGAATTACTAGGACTTAAAATAGAACAAAGAAGTGAGCCTTGGGAAGGGGCTTGCGCTGTATATCACCCACTTTTATCTGAAGCACTCGTTAAGTTCCAAGCAGAAACTATGATGGAGACGTTCCCTGCAGCGGGGCCCGTTAAGACTTCTATTATTGGTAAAGAAACACCAGAGTGTTTAGAAGCTGCTGCTCGTGTACAAGAAAATATGAACTATCAACTCATGGATAAGATGCCTGAGTATCGCCCAGAGCATGAAAGAATGTTATGGGGACTTGGGCTTGCAGGTAATGCGTTTAAGAAAGTTTATTATGATCCAGCATTAGAACGTCAAGTATCTGTATTTGTTACTGCTGAAGATATGGTCGTGCCTTATGGTGCTTCTAACTTAGAAACAGCAGAGCGTGTTACTCACGTAATGCGAAAAACTAAACAAGAACTACACAACTTACAACAGATGGGTTTTTATCGTGATATTGAGCTAGGTGATCCTGGCTACGATCTGGATGAAGTAGAGAAAAAGATTGCTGAACAAATGGGTTTCGATGCGACTAATGATGATCGCTATAAGATTCTAGAAATGAATGTTGATCTTGATCTGGAAGGATACGAAGATGAAGACGATGGCGAGAAGACAGGGATAGCTCTACCTTATGTTGTAACTATAGATAAAGGTACAACTGAGATTCTAGCAGTTCGCCGTAACTGGAAACAAGAAGACAAGCAAAAAGCGCGTAGACAACACTTTGTTCATTATGGGTACATACCCGGATTTGGTTTTTACTGCTTTGGTTTAATACATCTCGTTGGGGGGTTTGCGAAGTCAGGGACTATGCTCCTTCGTCAACTTGTCGATGCTGGCACACTCTCTAACCTACCCGGCGGATTTAAAGCTAGAGGACTCAGGATTAAAGGAGATGATACTCCTATAGGTCCAGCAGAATGGCGAGATGTTGATGCGCCTTCAGGAAGTATTCGTGATAACTTAATGCCACTTCCTTATAAAGAGCCAAGCCAAGTTCTTTCAACACTAATGGATAAGATTGTCAGTGAAGGGCGAAGGTTCGCTAGTGCTTCTGATATGAAAGTATCTGATATGTCAGCTAACTCTCCTGTAGGTTCAACACTTGCTATATTAGAAAGAACACTCAAAGTAATGTCTGCGGTTAACGCACGTATTTATTACTCTATGAAAAAAGAGTTCTCATTACTTAAAGATATTATTCGTGACTACACAGATCCAGATTATCAGTATGATCCTTCAACAGGTACACCCGGTGCTAAACAAGAAGACTACAATAAAGTTAACTTAGTACCCGTTGCTGATCCTAACGCTGCAACAATGGCGCAGAAAGTAGTGCAGTATCAAGCGGTTATGCAGCTTGCACAAACAAACCCAGACATCTACGACTTACCCGTACTAAACCGTCAGATGTTAGAAGTATTAGGCATTAAAAATATAGATAAGCTAATACCCGATAAAGAAGATATAAAAGAAGCAAACCCTGTTACAGAGAATATGAACCTTATTAATGGCAAACCCGTTAAAGCATTTATATACCAAGATCAGGAAGCTCACATTACTACACACATGGCCTTTATAAATGATCCTAAGATTCGTGAGATGATAGGACAGAGTACTAAAGCCAATGCAATTATTGCAGCGATGGAAGCACACGTAGCTGAACATATAGCATTTGAATATCGTAAACAAATAGAAGAACAACTTGGTGTTCCACTACCAGCTCCTGATGAAGTATTACCAGAAAGCGTAGAGGTAGAACTATCTCGTCTTGTAGCACGGGCTGGAGAGCAACTGCTTCAGAAAGGTCAAGCAGAAGCACAACAACAGCAAGCACAACAACAACAGCAAGACCCGTTAATCCAAATGCAACAAGCAGAGCTTCAGATCAAACAACAAGAAGCACAAGTTAAAGCTCAGAAAACTATGGCAGATATTGAGCTTGATAAAGCTAAGTTAGAGTTTGATAAATATAAAATGGAGTCTGGATTTGAGCGAGACTTAATATTAGAAAAACAAAGAATAGAATCACAAGAGTCAATAGTAGGCGCTAAGATTGGTGCTGAAGCTCAAATGGAGCAGAAAAATAATGAGGCTAAAGCAGTACTAAAAAGTGCTGAGTTAGGCGCTCAAGGTTTAAGTAAAGAGCTTGATATGCAGTTACGCGCAGAAGAAGAAAGACTACGCAGTAACACTGAAGTAGAAGATACAGAAATTCAACAAGATGAATAATTAATTTAAAAACCAACTAGAGGAATGCAAAATGAAAGAAACGCTAATGTTACTATCAGCGCAAATTGAAGAACGGCGAAAGATAATTCAAGAGGATCTTAGTGCAGGAAAGGCTAAAGATTTCGGTGGCTATCAACACGCCTGCGGAGAAGTCCGTGGGTATCTCATGGTTCAAAGTTTTATATCTGAACTACTTAGAACTAACAAAGAACAGGATGAAGATTTCGAATCTAGTCCTACTGATTCAGTGGTGAGCAAATGAATAAAATAGCAACGAGCGAAAAAACTTTAGTGTCTCCTGGAGGCGCTCCAATTAAATCTAAAGCTAAAGCAAAAAAAGATGCAGCTGTTTCAAAAGAAGAAGCAATGGACAACTTAGCTAAACAACTACCTGAAGTTAAGGGCTACCGTATTTTATGCGCTGTGCCCGAAGTTGAGGACGCTTATGAAAGTGGAATACTAAAAGCTGATGGAGCTAAAAAAATTGAAGAACATTCTACGGTTGTTCTATTTGTTATGTCCTTGGGTGATTTAGCTTACAAAGATAAAGATAGATTTCCTTCTGGTCCTTGGTGTAAAGAAGGTGACTTTGTAATTACCCGTGCTTATTCAGGAACACGCATAAAGATCCACGGTAAAGAGTTTCGTATTATTAATGACGATACTGTAGAAGCTGTGGTTAGTGACCCTCGTGGATATGCAAGAGCATAATTTTGTCTGGCTGGAAAAGCGCGGAACAACGAAGAGCTTACTATAAAGCGAATCGAGAAAAAGCATATAACTGGAGAAAGTCTTGGAAAGAGGCTAATTCAGAAAAGGTATTAGAGAGCCATAAAATCTATTACCAGAAACATACTGAACAAGAACGAATACGTGTAAGTATTTGGAGAAAAGCTAATCCAGAAAAAGTAAATGCTTATAAAGCAACAAGAAAGGCAACGCAAAAGAAAGTAAATGATATTCATACATCTGATGATAAATGGATATTAAAAGAAATGTACTCTTTAGCTAAATTACGCGAAGAGATGTTTGAGTTCAAGTGGCACGTAGATCATATCGTACCACTAAGCAAAGGGGGCAGACATTGTCTCACAAACCTTCAGGTAGTTCCTGAGTATTGGAATTTATCTAAAGGCAATCGAAACACTGATTTATTTATCAGTGCAATAAATGGAGAGCAAGATGACAAAGATAGTAAATGAAATACCGGAAGAATTAGAGATGGAGGGCGAAGAAGTAGAAGTTAGTACAGAAGAAAGCAAAGCTTCTAAACCCGAAAAATCTACCGCAGATGTCGAGCGAGTTGTACAAGAGAAACCACGTGCAGCTGAACCTGAAATTGAAATAGAGGAAGAAGATGATACACCTCTTGAAGATCAAGGGAAGGAACCTTTACCGCAAAAGATTGTTGACGAACTAGAGAATGATAATTTAGAAGATTATTCTGATCGCGTTAAACAACGTATGGCGCAGCTTAAAAAAGTTTATCACGATGAAAGGCGTGCTAAAGAACAAGCTGATAGAGAAAGAGAAGAAGCTATTCGTTTTGCGCGTCAGGTAGCAGAAGAAAATAAAGGTTTGAAAACTACTCTCAGTAGTGGTGAAGAAGACTATTTAAAAGCAATTAGAGAAGCACATGAAAAAGATCTGGCACTAGCTAAACGAGACTATCGCGAGGCTTATGATGTTGGAGATACGGATAAGGTTATTGAGGCTCAATCTAGAATGACTGAGGCACAATATAAATTATCTGCTAGTGTTGATAGAAAACCACAATTTAAAGCTGTACAACAGCCTGAGAATAGTGTAGATTTTCAACAAAATACCCCACAACCAAATGCTCAAGCTCCAGACGCTAAAGCAAAAGCTTGGCAAGATGCAAATCCTTGGTTTGGTAAAGACGATGAGATGACTGCGTTGGCGTTGGGTGTACATGAAAAACTTGTCAAAAGCGGTATAAACCCCACTTCTGATGAATATTACCGTAGTATCAATGATACTATGCAAAAGCGATTCCCTGAGAACTTTGGGGATAATTCGTTGGAAGAGGTTAAACCTGCCCAACGCAAACCTTCGAATGTTGTTGCACCGGCTACGCGCAGTACCGCGCCTAAAAAAGTACGACTAACCAAGACTCAATTAGCTTTGGCTAAAAAGTTTAGGTTGACACCGGAACAATATGCACGAGAAATGATAAAAACGGAGAACGCAAATGGATAAAGTTAAAAGAACTGATCGGGAAGTTGAAGTAAGAGAAGACCCTAAAAAAGAACGCGTATGGAAACCTGCGGCATTATTACCTGAGTTTACTCAGAAGCCAGGGTGGGTATATCGTTGGGTTAGAGTCTCTCTATTAAATGAACCGGATAACATGAACGTATCTTCGAAAATGCGTGAGGGCTGGGAACCTGTACTACATTCAGAGCACCCAGAACTTATAACCGGTACTCAACCCCAAGGACAATATAAAAACAATATTGAAATTGGTGGTTTATTACTATGTAAAGCTCCTAAAGAGCTAATGGAACAACGTCAGGCTTATATTGATAATAAAACTAAAAGTCAGACGGAAGCAGTCGATGCAGCATACCTGAATCAAAACGATCCAAGAATGCCTAAGTTTGCTGAAGGTTCTGAAAAGTTTGGAAGGGGTTAAAAATAAACCTTTTAATGGAGAAAGAAAATGGCATCTACAGCTAGTCCTTACGGACTTAAAGCCGTAAACCACATTGGTGGTACGCCTTATGCGGGTTCTACTCGCTTACTACCCATTGCTAGTGGATATGCAACCAACATTTTCAACGGTTCAATAGTTTCTATTGTAGCCGCTGGTACAGTTGAGATTGTTGTAACTACAGGTAATGGCGGTGGTGGAGCAGCAGCAGCGTTCCCCGCTGGTACAATTGGTGTATTTGTGGGTTGTACCTACTCAGACCCAGTTACAGGCAACTTAACCTTTAGTCAATATTGGCCATCAGGTACTGTTGCATCAGACGCTCAAGCATACATTGTTGATGATCCTGATGTAGTCTTTATGGCACAAGCAGACGCAGCAGTAACAGCAGTTGACTTAGGTCAGAATACTCATCTAGCAGCGGTACAAGCTACTGGCACAGGAAGTACCACTACAGGTAATTCTACTAGTGCAGTAACAGCTACAACAAATACTACGGCAGCTTTTGCTTTCCGTATTGTTGATTTTGTAGACAGCCCAACATCGGCTGTAGGTGACGACTTCACTGACTTACTTGTTAAGTTTAATGCTGGTGTTCACTCTTACAATAACTCAACAGGTATCTAAGGAGAATAAATCATGGCAATTTCAAGAGCTCAACTCTTAAAAGAGTTACTCCCAGGCCTTAATGCTTTATTCGGTTTAGAATATGCGCGTTATGGTGAAGAACACAAAGAAATCTACGAAGCAGAATCTTCGGACAGAAGCTTTGAAGAAGAAACTAAACTAGCTGGCTTCGCGGCAGCACCTGTTAAAGGTGAAGGCGCAGCAATTGCATACGATAATGCACAAGAAGCATTCACAGCTCGTTATAACCACGTGACAATTGCTCTAGGCTTCAGTCTTACTGAAGAAGCAGTTGAAGATAATCTATATGATTCTCTTTCAGCTCGTTACACTAAAGCTCTTGCTCGCTCAATGGCAAACACTAAGCAAGTTCGCGCAGCCAACGTTTTAAACAATGGCTTCAACGCAGCTTTCCCTGGTGGAGATAATGTGTCATTGTTCAATGCTAACCACCCATTAGTTTCTGGTGGCGTAAACAGCAACACTCAAGCAGTCGCTACAGACTTGAACGAAACAGCGTTGGAAAATGCTGTAATTCAAATTGCAGCTTGGACTGATGAGCGTGGACTGTTAATAGCAGCGAAACCTCGTAAACTAGTAATTCCACCTTCGTTGCAGTTCGTTGCGACTCGTCTATTAGATACAGAGCTACGTGTAGCTACTGCTGATAACGATATCAACGCACTACGTACTAACGGTGCAATTCCAGAAGGATATACTGTAAACCACTTCTTAACTGATGGTGATGCGTACTTCCTTACAACTGATGTTCCTAACGGTATGAAGCATTTCGAAAGAACTCCGCTTACTACTTCTATGGACGGCGACTTCGACACAGGCAATGTACGTTACAAAGCTCGTGAGCGTTACTCGTTTGGTTGGTCTGACCCACTAGGTATGTGGGGTTCTCAAGGTGCTGCATAAGTAGCACTGGCTCGGCGGAAAACCCTGGTGTCATCCTCCACCAGGGTTTTTCTTTTTCTGTTGTATAATCATTTTAATAAGTGTAGTATCCTAGTATTCCGGGAAAAATCCGGCTTATTAGACTGTCCCGGCAGACGCATACACGACTAATAAGCTTCACTTTGTATGGAGAAATTCAAATGTCAAGATCAACCTTTTCAGGTCCCGTTGCCTCAACTAACGGATTCGTACCAACAGGTCCTTCAGTAGCAATCAATGCTACAGCAACTATTACAGCACAGAATCTTCAAGTAGGATATATTACATCCACATCAGCAGCTGCAACAACTATTACTCTTCCTATTACTACTACAGCAGGCGGCGTTACAGGAATCTCTCAGCAAATGCTTGCAGTGAGAGGCCAACAATTTTCTTTTATAGTAGATAACACAGGCGGGGCTAACAACGTAACAATTGCTTTAGGTACTGGGGGATCACTATCTGATGCCGCTACTATCACTGCTTCTGCAGTTGCTTTTGGTAGATTAGTTGTCGCCAACGGTGCTACTGGTATGGCTCAATTTACTTTGATGTTTACTGGCGGTGATGGAGTAACTCCTGGTTCAGCTACAGGTTACACACTTACACGTACAGCATAAAGAGTTTAATAGACTAGGAAATTATTATGGACGGAGATATTTGGGCAATTAACCCTACGGTAAGTAACACTACTTATCGTGCTGCCGCAACTATTGCAGCTGATGCTCTTACTCTTACGTTGTTAACCGATAGCCCCGCGTTAAACGGGGCAGGTTATTTAGTAAATATTACCTCAGATGGAGATGATCGTGGTATTACTTTTACTGTAACAGGGCGTAGAGTAGGTAGTATATCTAGCGGTGATGTTAGCGAGGTTATTACAGGACCTAACGCTACTACAGTATCAGGTACAATTCCTTTTGCATCTATTACTAGTATTGTTGCAAGTGGCGCATCCACAAATGATGTATCTGTTGGTACAACAGGAAATTTATTCTTACCCAGAGCACGCATAAAAGGTTTTTATGTATTGTGCAGCGCTGCAGCTGGAAGCCTTGTTGTGCGAATAAATAGTGTAGATTCTGTGGTAAATACAATATTTAATATTTCTACACCTGCGGGCGCTACACTTGTTGAACAGCTACAACTACCGGGTCAAGGAATTTTAACTGCTAGACAGGTTAATGACTACGCAGAAGTAATACCAACTAACATAACTGACTACACACTATTTTGTGGGTAATGTATGGCAACGGCAAAGAAAGCTAAACCTAAAGCTAGAAAAAAAGGCGTATCTTTAGCAGTAGGAAGGGGCGAAAAGCTCCCCGTTTCTAAAGGAGCGGGTCTTACTGCGAAAGGTCGCGCCAAATATAATCGAAAAACTGGAGCTAATCTCAAGGCTCCTGCACCCAATCCCAAAACGAAAAAGGATGCGGCTCGCCGTAAATCTTTTTGTGCACGAATGTCTGGTATGAAAGGCCCTATGAAAGATTCTAAAGGTCGTCCTACTAGAAAAGCAGCATCATTAAAAAGGTGGAAATGCTAATGAGTACCGAACGTGAACTAGGAGAACATTCAGTAGCTATTGACCATATGCAAAAAGATATGGACGAAGTGAAAGAAGATATCCGCCACCTAAAAATTGCTGTTGATAATATTGAAACTATGTTATCTGAAATAAAGGGTGGTAGAAGAATGGCTATGTGGTTTTGCGGTGCTATCGGTAGTGCAATTACAACGGTTATATATTGGTGGGCTGGTAAGTAATGCCAGCTAAAAGCGCCAAGCAACTTAAACTAATGCAGGCGGTGGCTAATAACCCTAAGTTTGCTAAAAAGGTAAACATTCCACAGTCTGTGGGTAAAGAATATTCTAAGGAGAGCAAGATGTATAATAAGAAAATGATGATGGGTGGTAAAGTCAAGAAAATGATGAAAGGCGGCAAAGTCAAGAAAATGATGGGTGGCGGTATGGCTATGGCTGATAGAGCCGGTACTCGCGCTATGGACCCAAGAATGGCTATGGCTATGGACGCGCGGCGTAGACAAGCTGCAATGGGCGGCATGAAAAAAGGCGGAAGCGTAAAAAATGAACTCGAAGAATTAGGTCGAGTAGACGCTGAAAAAGCTTATACTAAAAAAGGTAAACGCAATCTAAAAGATGAAAAGAAGCGCGTTGTTAAAAATATTAAGAAAAACAGTAAAGCCTCTTCTGCATCTAAACGCGCAGATGGTATAGCTAAACGTGGGCGTACTCGCGGTAAAATGGTGTGATATGAGAGCCTCTCGTGGAATGGGAATTATAAACCCTAAAAAGATGAAAGCCGGTGGTAAGGTTTTTAAGTCTCATATGATGTATGATAAGAAGACGGGCAAAGCAGTTAAAGCTCCGACTATGGCTAAACATCTAGAGCTAAAGAAAAAAGGCTATGGACACACTAAACCTACTAAAATGAAAGCTGGCGGCGCAGTCGCTAAAGTTAACAAGGTCATAAAGGGTTTAAAGAAAGCTTCTAAGTCACACGCCAAACAAGCTAAGACTCTTGAATCTGTTAAGCTAAAAAAGGGCGGGAGTGTAAAAGATGCTTGCTATAAAAAGGTAAAGGCTAGTTATAGAGTCTTTCCTAGCGCTTATGCTTCTGGGGCTATTGCTAAATGCAGGAAAAAGAAAGCAGGTAAATAATGGCTGTTCGTAAAACCAAAAAAGGCGCATCTTTAAAACGCTGGTTTAAAGAAGATTGGAAAGACGTAAGAACAGGTAAAGCTTGTGGTAGAAAAAAAGGTGAGACTCGTGGTACGCCTTACTGCAGACCTTCTAAACGTGTTTCGGCTAAAACTCCAAAAACATCTGGGGAGATGACACCTGCACAAAAGAGATCGCGTATAGCTCAAAAGAAAAGACTTGGGCAACCAGCGGGTAAACCTCGTAGAGTAGCGGCACTTAAAAGAAAAGGTAAGAAATAATGACAACGACAAATACGCACAACTTTAATCTTGATCTTAACTTGCTAGTAGAAGAAGCGTTTGAGCGTTGCGGTGCAGAACTTAGAACGGGCTATGATTTAAGAACGGCTACTCGCAGTTTGAATTTACTTACTATTGAATGGGCTAACCGGGGTATTAATCTTTGGACTGTAGAACAAGCTACTATTCCTCTTGTTCAAGACACTGCAACATATGATCTACCTACAACTACTATTGATCTTATCAGTCAGGTTATTAGAACAGGGACGGGAACAACACAAGCAGATATAACTATATCTAGAATATCTAATCCTACCTATGCTTCTATACCTAGTAAAAATGACACGGGCAGACCCATACAAGTTTATATAGATAGACAGGCAGCGGTTCCTAAAATAACTTTATGGCCTATCCCAAATGACGGAAGTTATACTTTTGTTTATTGGTTTTTAAAAAGAATTGACGATGCAGGCACGGGCGTTAATACCCAGCATATACCCTTTAGGTTTTTACCTTGTATGGTTGCTGGACTTGCTTATTATCTATCACTAAAGATTCCAGAAGCAGGACCTAAGATACAATTTTTAAAACAAGAATACGAAGAGCAGTGGCTACTTGCTTCTACAGAAGACAGAGAAAAAGCTACATTATCTTTAGCACCCAGACAATCATACGTATAAGGAGAATTAAAATGCCAAAGAAAAAATCAAATAAACCTACATTTACGTTTAGAGAACCGACTCCAAAAGAACTTAAAGAAATGTACCCAGATGATATGGCACGTGAAGCAGTAAAAGATGCAAAAGAAAAAAAGGCAGAACGCCGCAAAAAAGTAGAAAAATATGAACCGAAGAAAGTAAAGGAAATAAGGAATATGAAAGCTGGTGGAGCACTAAAATCACCTGCTAATCCCGGATTAAAAAAGTTACCTACAAAAGTTCGTAACAAAATGGGTTATATGAAAGCTGGTGGTAAGGTTACATCAAAGTGTAAACGTGATGGTATAGCTATACGCGGTAGGACCAAAGGTAGAATGGTTTAGAATGAGTAACGCTTTTGCTAGTAAAAAGAATGCGATAGCAGACTGTGATATTTGTGGGTTTCAATTTAAGCTAACAAAATTAAAAAGCTTAGTTATAAGAACTACAAAAACACAAATACTAGCGTGTCCTGAGTGTTGGAACCCAGATCAACCCCAGAACTTACAGGGTATGTATCCGGTTACTGATCCCCAGGCTATACAAGATCCTAGACCTGATAAGAGTTTTGTTATTGCGGGACCTTACAGCTCAAGAGATATACAATGGGGGTGGAACCCTGTAGGGCTTTCAAATCCTTTACAACTAAAAGGACTAGAGAATTATTTATTAGCAGAAGGACAAATAGGAACCGTAACGGTTACTACAACTTAGGAGAAAGCAATGAAACAGAATGAAGAAAGAAAACCTAAAATGGTAGATGGTTTTACACAACCGCAAGACGTACCTGTACCTAATACAGCTGGGTATCCAGAAAAAAACATTAAAACTACTGGTGTAGTAACTCGTGGTAATGGTTGTGCTACTAAAGGTACTATGGCTCGTGGGCCGATGGCATAAGGATAAGTAATGAACTATACAGAGTTAGTTGCTGCGATTAAGTCATATACTGAAAATGAATATCCTACTGTAGACGTTAATCTATTTATAGAACAAGCGGAACAGCGTATATTTAATTCAGTTCAAATACCTGATTTACGTAAAAATGTAACGGGAAATATAACAGCGGGAAACAAATATCTTAATGTTCCTTCTGATTGGTTAGCTACTTTTAGTTTGGCTGTTATAGATACAACTACTAACGAATATACTTATCTTCTTAATAAAGATGTAAATTTTATTAGAGAATCATATCCCGATACAGATGATGCTTTTCAAAAAAAACCAGAGTATTATGCGGTTTTTGATGATACAACTTTTATATTAGGAGCTACGCCAGATGTTGCTTACAGCGCTGAACTTCATTATTATTACTATCCTCAAAGCATTGTTGTTGCTGGTACTAGCTGGCTTGGGGATAATTTTGATAGTACATTATTATATGGATCTTTGTTGGAAGCGGCTACTTACTTGAAAGCTGATGCTGATACTATTACTAACTATATGACTAGATATAAAGAAGCTATGGACTTAATTCAAAATTTAGGTGAAGGTAAAAACAGACGAGACGCATATAGAAGCGGTCAAGCGCGTATTCCTGTTAAAGGTAGTAGAGGATCTATATAATAAACACATTAATAAAATATTTAGAGTAGGGATTTAATTATGGCAATTTCACAGGCTATGTGTACCTCGTTCAAAGTAGAACTGTTAACTGGGACACACAATTTTACTAACGGCGGAGATACATTTAAAGTTGCGCTATTTAGAAACCAAGCAGCTATCTCAGGTACTTTTGGTGCAGCTACAACTAATTTTTCACAAATGGGAGCAGACCAAGTAACCGGTACGGGTTATACTTCTGGAGGGTTTACTTTAACAAATGTAACTCCTACTTCTACGGGTACAACCGCATTTGTTGATTTTAGCCCTAATGCTACGTTTGCCAATTCTACCCTTACTTCTTGTGGTGCTTTAATCTATAACAGTACAGAGGGAGGTAAAGCAGTAGCGGTATTAGATTTTGGTGGAGATAAGACTTCAACTAATGGTACTTTCACTATTGTATTCCCAGCTAATGATGCTTCTAATGCGATTGTTCGTATAGCTTAATAGGATTTAGTATGGCGCTCATTTTAAATGATAGAGTAAAACAAGAGACTACTACAACAGGAACGGGCACAATTACGCTTGGTGCTCAACCTGCTGGGTATCAGTCTTTTGCTGCGGGTATTACTAACGGAAGCACGGTTTATTATGCTATCGCTAATACTGAAAGTGGAGTAACAGAATGGGAAGTAGGTTTAGGTACATTCTCTTCTTCTGGCGCTGGTACTGTTACTAGAGATACTGTCTATACTTCGTCTAACTCAAATAATAAAACAAACTTCGGTGCTGGTACGAAAGAAATTTTTGTTACTTATCCCGCCTCTAGATCGCTTTTTAAGGCTGCTGATAATTCTATTTCTCTTCCCGGAGCAACTACTTTTGGTAGTACCGTTTTACTTAATCAAGATCCTACACTTAACTTACAGGCGACCACTAAACAATATGTAGATAACTCTATTGCTGCGGGCTTAGATATCCACACTGCGGTAAGACTAGAAACAACTGGAGCTTTAAGTGCCGGATACTCAAATGGTTCTTCAGGTGTTGGCGCTACTTTAACTAATAGTGGAACCCAAGCCGCATTAGTAATAGATGGCGTTGCAGCGGTTGCTAATGATAGAATTTTAGTACAACAACAATCTAACGCTGCTCATAATGGTATTTATGTTGTTACTAATATTGGTTCAGCTTCATCAAACTGGATATTAACTCGATCTACTGATGCAAACACTTTTGGGTTAAACACCCCAACTAAACTAGGACAGGGGTCCTATGTATTTGTAACATCTGGTAATACTAGAGCGGGTCAATCTTTTGTTTGTAATACTGTAGGGACAATTACTTTTGGTACAACAAACATAACTTTTGCTCAGTTTTTTGCAACGCCAGTTTATAGTGGAACCGCGCCAATAAATGTAACAGGACAAGTTATATCCTTAACTGGAGTTGTCGGTCCAACAAAAGGTGGTACAGGATTAAGCTCATTAGCAACGGGTAATTTACTCTATGGTACGGGAACTAATACTTGGGGTGCCCTGGGTCTAGGAGCAGCATATAAAGTGCTTGTTGTTAATTCAGGTGGTTCACAACTTGAATGGGGTACTGTTGCATTAAACCAATCAGCTGCAGTATCAGGAGCTTTGGGTGTTGCTAATGCGGGTACGGGATTAACTTCTTATACACTTGGAGATTTAATTTATGCTTCAGGTAGTGCAGCACTAGCTAAACTTGCAGGGAATACAACCACCACTAAAAAATACTTACAAGAACAAGGTAACGGAAGCGCCGCCGCTGCCCCTAGTTGGCAACAAGTAGCCGCTGCAGATATATCAGGGTTAGCTACGAGTGCAACAACAGACACTACCAATGCAGATAATATCTCTAGTGGTACCTTACCTGCGGCACGTCTTTCAGGTTCGTACACTGGGATTACAGGCGTTGGTACTTTAACAGCGGGAACTTGGTCAGCAAGTACTATTGCTTTAAATAAAGGCGGTACAGGAGCTACAACTGCAAGTGATGCAAGAGATAATTTAGGTGTAGAGATAGGTGTTAATGTACAAGCCTACGATGCCGATTTAACAGCAATAGGTGGTTTAGCAAAAACAGACGGTAACTTTATTGTTGGTAATGGTTCTACTTGGGTAGCAGAAAATGGTGCTACAGTCAGAACATCTTTAGGATTAGGAACAGCAGCTACCACAGCAGCCAGTGCCTATGCTACTGCTGCTCAAGGAACTAAAGCAGATAATGCATTAGCTAAAGCTAGTAACCTATCTGACTTAGCAAACGTAAGTACAGCAAGAGATAATCTTGGAGTACAGATTAATGATGATGTAATAGGTTATGTAACACCTAGCACTTCTGGTAATGTTTTAACTTCTAATGGTTCTGCTTGGACAAGTGCAGCATTACCAGCAGCAGGTAAAATATTACAAGTTGTTCAAGGTACTACTTCAACAGAAGTTATAAGCACTGTTACCTCAGATACTGACACAACTTTAACTGCAAATATAACTCCAAGTGCAACATCAAGTAAAATTTTAGTTCTTGTTGAGCAAGCTGGTTGTGGTAAGCGTAGCGGAAATAGTTGGCTAAATTTAAAATTAGTAAGGGGTAGCACTACAATTATTACTTTTTGTACATTTGCTGCTTATACAGGCACTACTACTGATAACATGATTGGTACTATTAGCACTTCTTTTTTAGATAGCCCTAGCACTACTGATCAAACAACTTATAAAACTGTAATGTCTACAGGAAATACTCCAATAAGTCTTTTTGTTCAAGCAGATGATGCAGGAGCGCAAACCTCTACAATTACTTTAATTGAGGTAGCAGGATAATGGCAAACGAAATTAAAACACGAGATGCAATACAATCTTTAAAACCTAATGCTGAGTGGACACTAACAGGAAGTAGTTTAAATTGGTTAGATTCAGAACAAACAGAGCCTACAGCAGATGAACTAGCAGCAGAGGTTATTAGGTTACAAGCAGTTTATGATGCAAAAGCATACCAGCGTACTAGGTCTTTAGAATACCCATCAGTACAAGACCAATTAGATATGCAATATTGGGACAGTGTTAATGGTACAACTACTTGGGCAACTGCAATAGCTAAAGTTAAAACAGATAACCCAAAACCATAGGTAATTATTTATGTCTAACATGACAGATTATGAGGCAGGACAGTTAGTAGCAGTAGTTACTCAGCTTAAAAGAGCAAGTATCTAATGCTGGGTTTTAATGCTTTTAGTCAAAATGCTATAGCTGACATTCAATCTGGTGTTAATATTAGTGTTGTTGTAACTGGAGTTCAAGGCACTACAGCCTTAGGAACTGTGGTTGTAACTGCAGACGCTAATGTTAGTGTAACTGGGGTTCAGGGCACTACGGCTCTAGGCGCTGTAACTGTAACTGCAGATGCTAATGTTAATGTAACGGGAGTGAGTGCTACAGGTGTACTAGGAGTTGTATTAGTATGGGGTATAATTCCTACTCCTCAAGTACCAGATTGGCAAGTAATAGTAGAAGGACAAACACCAGCTTGGAACACTATTACCACTCCACAAACTCCTGATTGGGAAAAAATAGCTTCATAGGTATAATAGAAAATAAAACAAGAGATTAAATAATGACTACTTATTCAAATTTAGGCATAGCACTCATAGGAACCGGCGAAGAATCGGGTACGTGGGGAACCGTAACTAATACTAATTTACAGTATGCCCTTCAAGAGCCTATTGCTAATAGTGTAAATGTAGCTGTTTCTGGTGGAGGTGTTACAGATACAATGACATGGAATGCTTCTTCTAATGCTTCCCAACCGGCAAGATTTTTACGATTAAACCTAACAGGTTCTGGTGGTGGTACAGGAAACTTGGTTGTTCCTACGCTTAGTGGCGGTAAAAATTATATTATTAACAATGCTTCTAATAGTGCAATGACTGTAAAAACAGCAAGCGGTTCAGGCATTTTAGTGCCTGCAGGTAACTCTCGCTCTGTTTATCAAGATGGAACAAATGTAGTTTTGACGAGCAATTACTTTACAGGTACGGGCGATTTCGGTGCTCTATCTGCTTCGGGTACTGTTTCGGGTAATGGTTTTGTTGCTAGGTTTGCAACTCCAGGCCCTATTGGAGACGGAACCCCAAGTACGGGTGCTTTTACTACGGGTGCTTTTACTACGCTAACTAATACAGGTAATACTACATTAGGAGACGCTGCAGGCGACTCAGTTATTTTTAATGCTTCTACAGCTACTATCCCAAACAATTTAACACTTAGCGGTACGGGTTCTATTACGCTTCCTGTTGGTACAACAGCACAAAGACCCACACCGGCGGTAGGTATGCTCCGTTATAATTCAACTTTATCGACTGTTGAACAGTATGCAGGTAGCGCTTGGACTGGAATACCTACTACGGCTTCTATCACTGCACTCATTGATGCGGCTGTTTTAGCAGGTAAGTTAGCTTTATATCCAGTCGGTACTATTTACACACAAGCAGGTGTATCTACTAATCCGGGTAGTTTACTTGGATTTGGTACATGGGAAGCATTTGGTACTGGACGAGTATTGGTAGGATTAGACGCAGGAAACGCACTAATGGATACACTAGGAGAAACAGGTGGTAGTGCTAATTCTCCTGCTGTTAATACAACTACTGGTGCTACAGCACTTACAGCAGCACAAACTAAACAAGGTAACTTATCAAGTGTTCGTTTAACACAAACTTCTAATTCTGCTGGTCCTGTAGCTATACCAGCAACGGGTGAATCAGATGCTGTAAATGTAGATGCTAACAGTGTTTCAGGATCTTTCGGATTACAGTTTACTAACAATTCAAGTACATCTGATACACACACTCACTCAGTAACTAATGGTACTACTACTAATGCTAACTACCAACCGTTTATTGTGGTTTATATGTGGAAACGGACTGCTTAGATGAAAGACTATAACATCTTTTGGGGTATTGTTTTTATATATGCTTTAGGCTTATTTCTTTGTGTAATGATTCCTAGTGAAGCCAATGCAGCAACAGAAGTAAACACCACTACTAACTCTGATTCAGAAGTTAAGTCTAGGGGTAGAACAGTAGTTATATCGCCCCCTCCCTCTGCTATTAGCCCCTCTATGGGTGGTTCTTCTTCTGATATATGTACATCTGGGGTCAGTGGGGCAATACAAACACAAATCTTAGGTGTGTCTACAGGTGAAACAGTACGAGATGAGAACTGTGAACGATTAAAGATTTCTAAGACCTTATACGATATGGGTATGAAGGTAGCAGCAGTATCAGTTTTATGTCAAGACAGAAGGGTCTATGATGCAATGGGTATGGCAGGTACTCCTTGTCCGTTCTTAGGTGAGATAGGTACAGCAGCAGCTAAGAAATGGAAAGCAAACCCTGAGTTAATACCAGAACCCATAATATTGGAAACAAAACAAGATGTCAGAGAGCGTCAAGGTTGGATTGCTAGCGGTACTGTTACTCTCGCTATGCTCCTATTCTTACTGTAATGAGGTTAAGCTAACTAGCCCTAATCATACTACTGTACATGATGACCACTATGCAGAAGTACCTTTACAGTTTGTATTTCCTTTTTATGGTGAGGAGTTTGAAACCTCCTATATGTTTACGAATGGTGTAGTTGGTTTTCGTAATCCAACAGATAGTCAAGTAGAAAGCCACTGGTGCTGTAATGGTCGTGATTTACAAACAATGGCTGAAAACGAACAGAATATTAGTAGATATGGGTATGCTATAGCCCCATTATGGACAGACTTAATAGATTTAGGTGCAGAAAACAGCGGGTTATTTACAGAAGGTGATACCTCACAACAGACTTACAGGTGGAAAAACCTAGCAGAATATTATAATGCTAGTAGATTAAACTCTTTTGAGTTACAGATTAAGCAAGATGGTTCGTACACAGTAGATTATACTGCTGTAAACATACAAAACCATGCAATAGCTATAGGAGAATCAGGAGATTTAAATACAGGTTCGTATGAAGGTATTCAAAACTATTATTATCCTTCGGGGTATCAGGGAGTACCAGAGTCATATGGTAATGAGCAGAATAGTATTAATGTTCTCAATACTCTTTGCGCCGCAAACGCTTTATACGACCCTCAATGCTCTGGATATGCAGAGGCGTATGCACAACAGCTATATATCACGGAGTGTAATCAAAACACATTATACGATAGTGGTTGTAGTGGGTACGAAGAAGCCTATTTTCTTGACCAGTGTACAACAGATGCAACCTACAGTAGAGATTGCAACGGATATGAAGAAGCATACCTAGAACAACAGTGTATGTATGACCCTCAGTATGACACTACTTGTGCAGGGTATGTAGAACCGGAGCCAGAACCAGAAGTAGTATTAATTGAAGAAGTACTAGAGCAACCAGATTTAACGACAGATTTTACAAGTGCTAGTGGTTATGAGATTGAAGGTATACCTTCTTTTACAATGCCAACATACGAAGAGCCACAGGTATTTGAACCAGAAATAATACAGATAGAACCAGAGCCTATTGAAGCGCCTGTAGAGATGCAACAAGAACTAGAAAGGGAGATTGCCGTTGTTGAGCCACAGCCTAGTGAACCTGAACAGATGGAAGTGCTTGAACCAGAGGTGGGAGAAGAACCTATCGAGGAGATTGTTGAGGCAGAGCAAGAGTCAGAGGAAAGAGAAGAACCAAGAGAGGAGAGAGAAGAGCCAGAGGAACTAGAAATTGTTGAGGAAAGGGAAGAGCCTGTTGATGAACAAGAAGATAGAGCCGAGGAGCAACCGATTGAGGCGACAGTTGCTAACAAACAAGCTCCGAAGAAGGTTGAGAAAAAACAAGTCTCTACAAAAAATGATAAACTTAAAGCCCTTGTATCAAAAAGAGCAGTAGCTTTAACTAAAAAAGTAGAAAGTGCAGTTACTTTAGAACAACAAGTGGTAGTACAGCAACAATTACTATCTCTTATATCTTTTGTACCAGACTTTAATTATGCTGAACAAGAGATGAAAGACTTAGCAAGTTTTTATCCACCGCAAGAGAATGTTGATAATGCTTTTGCTAGATGGTTTGTAAACGATAAGAACTTTATAAAATTAGAAGACTTACAATATCCACAAAGGAATACACAATGGCAGAGATAGAATACGCGGGAGTCAAAGTAGGTGGTAGTAAACTACTATTAATCATACCTTTAATTGGTAGTATTATAGGTGGTTTGTGGGGTGGCTTTGAGTTCTATAAAGACTATACAGATATGAAAGAACAAATACAAAGTTATGTTGCGCCAGATTTAAGTGATGTAGATAAAAAAGTAGCAGTGTTTGCAGCAGAGAATTTAACTATTCGTCAGACAATGGAACAACAAGTTAAGATTATAGAAAAGCTATCTGCTGATATGTATAAGCTAGAAGAACGAATAGATAAGAAAATTACTAAAGCTTTGGAAAACCCGTTAAACTATTAGGAGGATAAATTATGTTATCTATGTTATCTGGTATATTAGGTTTTGCTACATCAGGACTGCCTAATGTGCTAAAGTTTTTTCAGGAAAAAGGAAATCAAAAGCATGAACAAGAAATGGCTAGACTGGCTACAGAACGCTCTTTGGCAATGGCTGCAAAAGGATTCGCCTCTCAAGAGAAAATTGAAGAATCTAAAACCGATCAAGTTAATATGCAAACTTATGCCCAAGAACGCACAGACTTATATAAACACGATACGGGAATGGCTGAAAACGCGAGCCAGTGGGTTATTAATCTTAGATCCTCTGTGCGTCCTATTATCACTTATGTGTTTATTTCTCTTCTTCTTTTTGTTGATATTGCTGGTATGATTTGGGCTATTAAGTCTGGTGTAGAATTTCAAACCGCAATGGATATTGTATTCTCTGATGAAGAAATGGCTATTGTGGCTAGTATTATAGGTTTTTGGTTCGGTAGTCGTCATTGGGGCAAGTAGGTGTTAGAATACCGTAAGACGTGATGAGATAAAAATATGCCACTAACAAAATTAAAGTTTCTCCCCGGTATTAATCGAGACCGAAGTAACTTAGCTTCTATGGGCGGTTGGTATGATGGAGACAAAATTCGTTTTAGAGAGGGTTACGCAGAAAAAATAGGTGGCTGGACGGTAGCTACTTTTGACCGATATGTAGGAGAAGCGGTTAAAATTTTTGTTTATTCTACTTTTACTGGTATTGAACTTACAGGACTAGCTACAAGTCAAAAAATATATATTCGAGCAGGTACAGCCCTTTACGACATTACTCCTATTCGTGCTACTTTTACTTCTACTGCTACAAATAATTGTTTTACTACTACTTCGGGTTCTGGTGTTGTTACTGTAGCTATTACAGGACACGGAGCACAAAATGGTGACTTTGTTACTTTTAGTGGCGCCGCTGCTGTTGGTGGTGTTACCGCCGCCCAACTAAATCAAAACTTTGAAATAACTTATATTAATGCAAATAGCTTTAGTATCTCAACCGCGGGCACTGCAACTTCTGCAGCAACTGGAGGGGGTACAGGAATTACCGCGGCATTTGAAATTAACATTGGTCCCGATACTTCAGTGGGTGGTTATGGTTGGGGCACTAGCACTTGGGGTCGTGGTACTTGGGGTTCGGGTTCTGCTACACCCGCCCTTATTAGTGTTCGCCTTGTCTTTATGGACAACTTTAATGATGATCTTATTTTTAATCTAAATGACGAGGGTCCTATTTTTTATTGGGATTTTAGCGCTGGGTTTACTACTAGAGCTGTTTTATTAAGTAGTATTTCGGGTGCAATTGCTGTACCAACTAAAACAGAACAAACCTTTTTTGCTCCTTCAGGTCATTTACTTGCTCTTGGTTGTAGTGAATATAGTCAAGTTGATACTGCAGGCATATCAATTAATAGTATTACTCGCGTTGCAGGAAACAGAGTAGCTACGGTAACTACAGCTAGTAGTCATAATTTAGAGACGGGTGACTACGTGACGATGTCAGGACAACAACCCAAAGATTATCTTGGTGATTATCAAATAACTGTTACAAGCGGAACTACATTTACTTATACAATGCTTAGTGCTCCTGCATCAAATGCTACTACAGTTGGAACTTATGTTTACAATGACTATAGTCAGGGTATCTTTGATCCTTTACTTATTCGCTGGGCGGATGTTAATGCAGATATAGGGCCTAAACCCGAATATTGGAAACCTGAGATAGCTAACTCTGCAGGATTTTTAAGAATACAAGAAGGTTCTAAAATTATTACGGGTCTTAACACAAGACAGGAAACGCTAGTGTGGACAGAAAGTACTCTAAATACCCTGCAATTTTTAGGTACTGCCGAGGTATTTAAACTACAGCTACTTTCTAGTTCTACTAGTATTATGGGGCCTAACGCTGTTGTTGAGGTAAACAACATTACCTATTGGATGGGTACAGATAACTTTTTCCAATACGATGGTCGAGTCAATGTACTCCCTTGTCCACTACTACGTTATGTATTTGAAGATATTAATAGAGTTCAATCAAGCCTCGTTTATGCAGGGTCAAATAAAGAATTTAATGAAGTAGTATGGTTTTACTGTTCAAGTGGTAACTCAAGTGCTAATCGTTATATTATTTATAATTATAGAGATAAAATTTGGTATTACGGACAGCTTAATAGAACAACATGGCTTGATGCAGGAATTAATGAATTTCCTTTGGCGACTGCTAATGGTTATATATATAACCACGAACGAGGAACAGATGATGGGCAGCCACTAGGAGCTACGTCTCTTCCTATTACTGCTTACATTGAGTCTGCTTTTGTTGATATAGATGCTGGTGAGTTTTATATGCTGACTAAACGGATAATACCAGACGTTGATTTTACCGCTTCTGATCCTGCTGTTACTCCAGAAGTTGATATGTCTGTTGCCATTACTAAGTTTCCTGGTGCAGCTACCTCTGTATCAGATGTAGGTGGGGTTCCACTAACACGTAATGTAGTTACCACAGCAGGAACTATTTCTCAGTATACTAATGAAGTTTTTCTTAGAGCTAGGGGTAGACAAATTAGTTTTAAAATAACATCAAATACTTTGGGAACTCAGTGGCAGTTAGGTGATACAAGACTTGATGCTAAACCCGATGGACTAAGAGGCTAAGATGGCAGATATAACACAACCGACTGGACCTAATTTAGTTAACCCTTCTACTGAATATGAGCAAGGTACACAAGAACAACTTAATAACCAACTACGGATTTATTTTAACTCTTTAGACGCTGCAAACGCAGAAGAAATAAGAAGTATTAAAAGTAATAGTGTTCTTGGTTGGTTAGGAGTTTATTAATGGCTGATTTTCAAGACATTACAGGAATTAAAATAGCACAAGCAGCTATAACAACCGGCTATGTTGTTATCTATACGTCACCAACTGATACGCGAACCTATATAAAAGATATTATGATTGCTAATACAACAGGGTCTGGTGGCGCTGCCATTACCGTATCAGTAAATATAGTTCCTGAAGCAACAACAACAGGTACAAGTAATGCAGTTATAGCTGATTACAGCATAGCAAAACAAGAGTATTTACAGTGGTCAGGACTACAGATTCTTAATCCTGGTGATACTATAGAAGTTAAAGGTTCTGCAACAGGTTGTACTGTAACGATTAGTGGCGGTCAAGCAGTATAACAAAAGGGTTTATAAGTGTTACACTACATGGTACTATCGAGAAAATCGATAGTTATAATTAACAAAGATTAACAGGTTTTATTATGGGTTGGTTTAGCGATATTTTTAGTCCAGAAGTTTTGATACCTATTGCAGCTGGAGCTTTCTTTGGACCTGGTGGTGCAGCGTTAGCAAAAGGTAGTATGGGCACGGCCGCACTTGCTGGTGCTGCTACAGGGGGTGGCATCGCCGCTTTAAAAGGCGAAGATCCATTAATGGGTGCAGTTACCGGCGGTTTGGGGGGTATGTCAGGTGGAAGTTTAATGAATGCATTTAACCCAGCATCCGCTGCACCTGCTGCAAGCACATCAACTGCGGGCACATCGACTGGCGGAGGCTTAACTCAAGCAGGGTATGAACAAGGGTTAAATTATTATGCTCCTACATCTCAGGGTGTATCAGGCAGCGCTTTTACAAATCAGGGTATATCAGGCAGTACTTTTGCAGACCCATTTGGGCCAGGAGCAACTAATCAACTTGTTTCGGGACTACCATCAGGACCAGGAACACAGGGGTTTGGTATTCCCGGTAGTTCTCTGAATCAAGCAGGGTATCAACAAGGGTTAAACTTTGATCCCAATGCTCCAGCATTGATGGGGGGTAATACGTTTGATCCCACAGTTGTTGGAACTAATAACACAAATTATCTAACTAGTACATCATCTTTAGACCCTTATGGACCACAGCAATCTCTTATAAGAGCTAATAGTGCTCCCCCTATAGATAGAAGTTTTAGTGCTGGATTAAACCGTCTTGGAGGCGAAGGAAAATACGGAACTGCTAAAGGCGCAGGTAGGCTAGGTCTTATGGGACTAGGCCCAGCTGTTCAGGCGGGCTTATTTGAAACTCAACCTATGGACTTTACGCAAATAGAAGATGGTATGTATGACCCTAATGATAGACTCGATTTAAGTAACGATACTGGATTAAGATTAATTGCTAATGGTGGTTACATAGGAAAAAGAAATTATGCTGATGGTGGTTACTTAGAAGGTGGTGGTGTACCAGCGGTTATGGAAGGATCAGAAACTGAAGTTATGTCAACAGAACGCGATGGAATGAGTGACAGTATTGCAGCTACTATTGATGAAACACAACCCGCTGCATTATCTGAAGGAGAGTTTGTAGTACCTGCTGACGTTGTTTCTTTCGCAGGTAATGGTTCTTCTGAAGCTGGAGCTAGAAAATTTTATAAAATGTTAGGTGATATTAGAGAAGCATCTACAGGTCAGAGAGAACAAATTAAAGAGATTGATGTAGAGGAGTATATGCCAATGAGTGATGGAATAGGTGCACTTGCGTAATGCACATCTCTTTAGTGCCAACAGATCACATTGATGAGATTTGGCCCAGAGTAAAAAAACATATGGAGCGTGCCGCAGAGTATACTTATGGCAGGTTTTTAGCAGAAGATATAAAAGATAACTTAACTGCACCCGATACCGCACAACAATTGTGGATCGCATTTGATAAAGATAAAATTTATGGGGCTGGCGTTACTGAGATTATTGAGTTCCCTAGATTAAAAACTCTTACTATGCACTTTGTAGGGGGAGATGAATTTAAGAAGTGGGGGCACAAGGGCTTGGAAATATTTCAAAACTTTGCAAAAGATAATAACTGCGATGTAATAGAATCATATGGCAGACCAGGTTGGGAAAAAATGTGGAAGAACGATGGTTATGTTTCTAGATATACATTATACGAATTACCAGTAGGGAAATAAAAATGAATGTACTAAAGCTATTACCAAATAAATTTAAAGTATGGGCGCTCAAGAATCTATATTCCGATATAGCTTCTAAGGGAGATGAGGGTGATACCGCATTAGCTCATGTTAACTCTTTTGAAGTTGCATTACTTAGAGCCGTTGGTGGTTCGGGTACAATTAATGCAAAAACAGGGTTACTAGAATTTAAAGGTGGTGGTTCTTCTAAGCCTTCAGAAACTACTAGCTACTCTACTAATTTACCTGAGTACGCTGAACCTTACTACCAAGAGTTAATGAAGCAAGCGGGTAAGCAGACGTATACTACAGATAGCGCAGGACAAGTTACAGGCGTACAGGACTACACTCCTTATGAAGGAGAAAGAATAGCTGGGTTTACAGATCAACAGCAAGCAATACAAAATCAAGTGGCTGGCTTGCAAACTCCCGGTGGGCTTGCTAATTCTCAAGCAGGTCTACAACAAGGTACTAATTTAGGTTTGGGTGCTGCTCAAACAGGCATAACAAATGCTTTAAATTATACTCCTGGTTCTCTTACTAGCTTAGGTATGAATGCTCCTAGCACTTTTGGTAATCAACAGGCTCAACAGTACATGAGTCCTTATCAACAAAATGTTGTTGATGTTCAGTTAGCCGAAGCTAGAAGACAGGCTGATATAACAAAAAATCAACAGGCTTTAGGTAGTTTAGGACGCGGTACTTTTGGTGGTGGCAGGCAGGCTCTAATGTCTAGTGAAGGTGATAGAAATTTAGCCACTCAACTTGGTAAAATTCAAGCTCAAGGTTCACAGAATGCCTTTACAGCGGCACAAAAACAATTTAATGCAGATCGAGCTGCAGGTATGTCAGCTGAAGAAGCTACATTAAAAGCCGACATGGATCAAAGAGCTAGAGAGCAACAGGCCGAACAATTTGCTATAGGGCAACAAAAAGAGTTGGGCCTTACAGGACTACAAACAGGACTAACCGGAGCTGAAGCTACTGGTACTATGGCTGCTAGAACACAAGTAGCAGATTTAGAAAGACTTAAAGCACAGGCTGTAAGTGCAGGTGAGCAGCAAATGCTACAACAACAAATTGATGATCTTAATTATCAAGTGTTTAGAGAAGAAGAAGACTACCAAAGAAAATTATTACAGTTTCAATCTGATATTCTACGCGGTAACGCTTCTGCTTTGGGTTCAACAGTTACGAATTATGCGCCACCTCCAAGCTTATCTTCTCAGATTGCCGGTACTGGGTTGGCTGGTCTTGGTTTAGCTAAAATGTTGGGGAACTCATAATGAACGGAATAATGGGACTAGCACAAGGTAATAGACCAATGGATATGGTGGGTGGACTAGGGCGATCTAATCGTCAAGAGGCTTTACGTAGAGAAACAGCTCCTGTTAAACAAGGGCAGTATCTAAACCCAATTGAAGTAGCGGATTCTTTAAAAAGAATAGATAAAGCCGCGCTTATTGAGTATATGCAAGACCCCAGCAATAACGGAAATATAGTTAATCAACTGCACGGAGCTGGTGTAGAAACATATCAACTGCTTGGCGCAATAAAGAGTAAAAGTTCTCCTGCTCCTGTTGTACCACCAATGCAAACCGTAGCAGCACAAATAGTACAAGAAGCTATACCTCAAGGTATGCCTTCTCAAGGTGAACAAGTTATTACAGACACGGTTTCAGAAACTGGTATCGCAGCTAATGACCCACAGAATATAGGTATGGCAGCGGGCGGTATTGTAGGTTATAAAGAGGGTGGTCCCACAAATGCTGAAATAAGGGCGTTAAGAAGTCGTATTGGTGATAGTGCAAGTGGGCGAGAATTTGTAGGTATTAATGAAAGAGCCGGTACATATGATACACCAGAAATAGCAGACCAAATAAAATACCTTCAAGAAAGATTTACACCAACGACCGGTGGCGGTATTGATGACACAAAGGGTCAATATAGTTCTATTAATAATAGATACCGAAGAGGACTTAAAGATGACATACGAGACGCAAACGATTACACACTTGCACAAAACCTTACAGATGCTTCTCTAAGTAGAGCTATAGATGGGGAGGCTTTGGGTCTTACTGATAGGGATAGTGGCACTGCGTATGATACATATATAAACCGTTTAAAAGGAGTTGATGGTAAGTCTATAGATCCTACTATTTTTAAAGGTACTGAATTAATCGGGGGACCAAACATGAGACCCGAAGTAGCAGCAGATGGAACAGTTATACAAGAATATTTTGTTGACGAATCTGGCGAGGTACAACAAAAACCTAATAGAGAAACACTTGGAACAGAATCGTTTACTACGTCAGAAAAAGCAGTAATTGAAAAACAGAAAAAAGCAGACGCACTACAAAATGAAAAAAATAAAATTGTGGAAGATCAAGCTAAGGAAGATCAAAAAAATAGATTAGCAAGAAGTACGCCCGCTGTAGATAGTTATTTAACTCAACTTGAGGCAATAAAAAAAGGTCTAAAGTATGATGAAGGTTTATATGATGATCTAAGAAAAGATATAGAAAAAGAAAAAAGTGCAGCTGTAGGTAGTAGACTGTTAGAAGCGGGACTAGGTACGCTCGGTGGCACAAGTCAATATGGACTAGAAAATCTTGGTAAAGGTTCTAAATCTGCAGCGGCGGGTTATGCTAAGGATATTAAAGATATTAATAAAGGTCTAAGGTCTGTTAAAACAGCAGAGCGAGCTGAACAATCTAAAGACGTAAAACAATTCTTTGACTTTAATGCTGCAATGGCTAAAGCTCTAAAAAGCGCCAAAGGCAAAACTAGCAATGAGTTATTAGTCGATGCTTTTACTATAGTAGCTAAAATGGAAGCCGCAGATAAATTAAACCCAAGGCTGGACTACGAGAACGTAAATGACTATGACAACTATCGCATGGGTGTAATAAGTGAAGTACACAAAACTTTACTAGCTGGTAAACTAGATGCACCACGGCTATATAAAGCTTCTTCAGGCAAAACACCAGACTACGGTATTGACAGAAAAGGAACAGCAAACAACTTGGCTTCTATATTTCCTTCTAATAGATAATTTAAGTTATAGGGTATGATTAATGGACCTTACACCATATGTACAAAAAGCTCTTGATGCTGGGTATACCCAAGAACAGATTGATAACTATCTAGCAACAGGACAAGATGTAGCTCAACCAAATATTTCTCCTGCAACCGCTTCTCAAAATAATATGGACCTTACACCATATATACAAAAAGCTCTTGCCGCCGGGTATACTCAAGAACAGATTGATAACTACTTAGCAACGGGACAAGATGTAGCTCAACCCGGACAAGCCCAGCAACCCCAACAATCCGATCAACCCAAAACACTAGAAGAAGGCGAAGGAAGTGATTTCTTGCGTGGTATTGGTACCTATGGGGATCAAATGGGGGGCATCTATGGGGGAGCTAAAGTATTAGCAGGTAAAGTTTTTGGTTCTGACGATCTGATTAAGAGTGGTATGGAGTCTATGCAGGCTTCAGAAGCTGCTATCGGTAGGCGCGGCACTAAAGAAACTGATTCTTTTACTCGTGCCATAGAAAAAGGAGTGGGAAGTTTTGTTAGTGAATACATACCCTTTATAGCTGGTCAAGGCGTGGGCATGATTGGGGAAGCTTTAGTTACGTCTATTGCAGGTGGTTTTTTAGGTAGCGTAGCTGGACCAGGAGGCACAGTTGGTGGTGGTGTAGGGGGCCTTGTTGCTAAAAATTTAGTTAAAAAAGGTATTAAAGAAGAAGCAAATAAAATTCTTAAAGAAGAAGGACGTGAAGCTTCAGAAGCTTTTGTAGCTAAAAAAGTAACCGAAGAATTAGCCAAGCCAGAGATGCGAAAGCTAGTTAATAAAAAAATTGGTCAGACAACAGCCCTTGGTGCAATGGCAAGTAAATTTGGTGCCGGAGAAATAACGGGGCGTGCTGTCGATGAAGCTATAGCAGGCGTTGAAAATCCCGAAGAACAGTTAGAAATTATTAAAGATTTGAGCACGGGTAAACTCGCAACGCTTAGTGCTGCTCATGCACTTGCTGACTTCTTTGCTATTAAAATTGGTCTTGGTTCGTTAGATAAATTAAATACTGTTACAACAAATGCTTTAGTTACTGTAATGAAAAATATAGGAATAACTGGAGTTAAAGAAGCACCCATAGAAGCGGTTCAAACAGTCCTAGAAAGATATGGTGCAGACCTACCCTTAGATGATAAAGAAGCACTTGAAGAATATATAAATGCAGCCGCAGCAGGATTCTTTATGCCTATTGTCCCTGCCACTATTGGTGGTATTAGATCTACTGGCGAAAAGAAACAAGAAATATTAAGTGCTGAAGAAAAAGAAGGTGAATCTTTAAACAAAACTCAACGCGAAATACAAAACGATGCGCTCGCTGATGCCTTAGCTACAACTCAAGAAGAATATATTGCAAATCTTGATGTAGATAATTTAATAGTTGACGAGGCTCTAATAGAAAATCTAGGATTAAAGCTAACTTCAAATGCAGGGAAAGATCTACTAAACAATCCCGATGTTAACGATGAAAGTAACAAAGAAATAATATTAAATATATTAGAAGGTCTTAAAGACGGTAGATATAAAAAGGTTAATAAAAAAGCTGTTGATGCTCTTATAACAAAACTTGGTGGAACGGTAATAACTGAGGCAGACACTAAGGCAGACACTAAGGTAGAAACTAAGGTAGACACTAGTAATGAAAGTACTAAAATACTAGAAGCTGCTGAAAAACGATTTAATGATATTAAAAATAAAGCTGAAAAAAAATACAACAATAATATAAAATCAGCTGAAAAACGACTTAAAAATAAACTAATAAGTCAGAAAGAATTTGATGAAATAAAAAAGAAAGCTAATAATAAATTTAAAGAAATTAAAGAAACAGCTAAAAAACAGTTGAAAAGTAGTAAAGACGATGCTGCTAATATTATTGACCAAGGCAACAAGAAATTCGAACAAATTAAAAAGGCTGCGAAAGATCTTTATAATAAAAATAGAGACGATCAAAAAGCGAATGCTGAGGCTGAAGCTGCTGAAAATGCTGCAGCCCAAAATAACAGAAACAAAGCTGCATTAGACACTTTTACTACAGCTGCAAAAAAACAAAATAATAAAAAATTTCAAGACCCAGAAAACGCTACAATTGCTAGACTTAATAATGGTAAAGTTGAAGTTATTGAAGGAAAAGTAGGAACAACAGTAATTAATGGTGAAAACCAAACAACTCTAACTTCTATTGAAAATAAAGGTACTCCACAAGAATCAACTAGAACTATACCTTTAAATAGAGATAGTTTTTTATATGACCCTACTCCCGCACAAATTGAAAGAATAGAACGAAATGTTGCCGATGCTAAGAAAAATGCTCCTAAAATAAATGTTACTGAAGAGGTTACTGAAGAAGTAGAGGTTACTGAAGATAATATCCAAAACGAAGCAATGATTAAAAAGCTTGACGATTTTTATGAGAACCAAACACGTAATACTGTTGATGGTAATATAAATAAGGGATTCATAACTCGTCCTCAAATAAAGAAGCTTGTAAAAGCAAAGAAAAATGAAAGTCAAGAAGAAATACAAAGACGAGAGCAACAAGTAGTAGCTTACTTTGCAGCTAAA
>Ga0208134_1000284_pt1 | contig 33121 bp, 39 predicted proteins | sample VirMetDEL_Mar_31_FD_184515 | JGI IMG/M metagenome (GOLD analysis project Ga0208134, IMG submission 184515) | Aqueous microbial communities from the Delaware River and Bay under freshwater to marine salinity gradient to study organic matter... | ecosystem: Environmental > Aquatic > Marine >...
GCAGACAAGTGGGTTCCATATATAAAAGATAAATTTACAAGAATATGGCAAGGTGATGATACTTGGTTTACAAAAATAACAAAATCAGTTGGAGCTTTAGTAGGCACCATTATGGAAATAACTGGTATAGACAAGGTGTGGAAGGATTTTAAAGACAAATTTGGCACGATAAGGGATGGTGTAAATAAAGCAATAGGTGTAATAGAAATTTTTACAGGTAAACATGATCGTGCATCTAAATTAGAAGCACTTGCTAAACAAGGAGGTAATTTAGGTCCAGCAACTTCACCAACTGCATTTGGAGGTGTTGATGTAAGCATGTTTGGAACAGGTACAGGTGATAGAGCAAGAGCAGGTTATTCCTATGATAGAGCTGTGGCTGATGCAAATAAAAATATATCTATGTATGCTAATATGGCAATGTTTAATACATACATTCAATCATCACCAAATGATGTATTAATAGAAGCAGGTCAAATAGGTGGTGGGACTTCCACTAATAAAGAAAGTGACGAAAAGTATAATCCAATAAATACCTTATATTTAGGAGAATAATAATTATGGCAGAAGCAAATTTATCAGTTTTATTAAGAAATGGAAAACATGACAATGACGGAACAGCAGGAGCAGCAACTCTTTACTACGCATTAAAATGTGAAAATATTACCATTAACTATGGTCGTACCCCTATTCAAATAGCCATACCTTCAAATAAACCAGAATTAGTAGACTTAGGTATCGTAAGACCAACTGTATCAATAAGTGGTTTAATTGATGCTGTGGGAGGAGATCCTAGTAATACTGATAATGGTTCTGGATCAGTTATAAGCACTGCTGGTATGGCTTCATTTAATTATACATTTGATGGTGATACAATTCCATATTTTATTCCATACAAAAATGCTTTAGAAGATTTTGTAGCAAGTGAGTTATTTACAGATGATACACCTTTGGAGATTCAAATAGGGGATCCAACACAACCAATAAGTAGTGGAGCAACTGAATCTACAGGTGGTTCAATATACAAAGTAGCAATACAAAGTGCTAATTTTTCTCACGTTCCTGCAATGGAAGATAGATACTCATTTGCAATTCAGTTCGTAGCAAAAGCAGCGGAACATGTGACGTTCCCATCATAGGAGATATAGATGACGCAAGCGAATAAAAAAGTAGAGCTTTATTATCGTATAGGAGATAATCCTAACTTTAGTGGGACAGACCAATGGTTGAGAGCAGAAACTCAAGATAATACTAATGCAATAACTTATTTTGAATATGAACATTCATTACATAAACCTGCAGAAGCTAGAGTCACATTAATAAATAGTGTTCCAAATTTTAGAGCTGCTGATATAGATAGTAAAAGTGGTAAATTAAGTATTTTAGCTGCAGGTGATGATGCTGCGACTAATAGTGATTTATTTACTGATTTCATGAGAGTACAGTTAATAGATGCTCATAGTAAATTAGTGTACTTATCTGGACGAATATATGATGTAGAGGCTGAATATAATAGACTTGAGGGGCATACAGTAAAATTAATTATTAAAGATGATCTAGAAATACTTAGAGGTGTATATGTAAATGAAGTTGGTGATACAGCATATACTGGATCAACAAAACGATCAGTTTTAATTAAAGATGAATTGATAGGAGATGACAATTTTGATACTCCTTCTGGGTTAGCTCTACCTTTTGATTTTTCTGATACTGCTAAATTTGAAGCCTCATCAAATAATTTCAATGGATCTGGCACTTTAAAATATAACACGTCTACTTCTTCAATATTACAAGAAATATCTCATTTAGCTATACAAGATCCTTCTACTGCAGCTAGTGATACAGTTGTAACAAATTCAGGATTTGATTTTTATGTAGATGCGAATGTAGGTAGAACTACAGGCACAGATGTAGATAATGCTGGTGCTGATACTAGAACACCTTCTAATGCACATTTTAATTATTTTAAACGTGGTACTAGACCAGCTGGAAGTAATAGTGTAGCAACTTATGGATTAACAGTAGAATTTCCTACAGCTGCATTTACTAAAACAGGTCAAAAATTACCTATGACAGAAAACTTTGATTTTGACAGACCTAAACATGAAACCTTTACAGATGCTACAATTACAGGTATAATCACAGGGGGTAAACCCGCTACTAAAAACTTTGAAATTCTTGATGTTACAAGTATTAGTGATGCATTTACTTGGACTAATTTAGCTTTTAGTGATACGGATGTTAGTGTGGCTACAGGTAGTCTTACAGATGTAGTTGGTCAAACAGCTGGTACAGATTTTGCAGAAACTTTGAATAAACTTAATGCAGATGGTTCTGGTACTCCTGTAGCAGTAGCAAGAATTCAATATCAAAATGCAGTTACTGGAAGTGGTAAAATAATGATTTCTGACATAAATAGTAATTTCCCTACAGGAACTACACAAGTTATGTTAAAAGGAGCTTCAAGTAATACAACTTGTTTATTTACTCCTAGTACAGGTAGATTAAGAGAAAAAGTAGGTGTAAAAAGAACATATAAAACACAATATGGGACTTACGAAAGATTCGATGATTTCAGAACATTAGTTTTTAATATATTAAACAAAAGTGGGCGAAGTAATATTGTTAGAGGATCATTTAGTATATCTCAATTTCCATGTACATTTGTTGATTATGTTCCTTCTGGAGCTTCTGATACAGTCACAGCAGCTCTTTCATCTGGAGATCCTAGAAATTATGGTATGAGAACTGGTATGCCAATAGGTATATTAAATTCTTCTGAAACTTTCATTGAATATTATAATTATGCTTCGGCTGTAGGAAGTAGTTCTATAGCGGTTGCTTCCGTACCACAAGATAAAAGTGGTAATACAACTAAAAACTTTAGCACTGGTAGTATTAAAGCTAGATTCTATGTTCCTGTAAGAGCTGGAGATATGATTCATGTAGAGAATCCAATAGAAGCTATTGATGGTGATTTCTTAGTGACTAAAATAGTATATACTGAAGGTATAGGGGCTATGAACGCTAGACTAGAAGTAGTTGGTAAAGATGATGCGTTAGGTGGGAAAGGTCCTAAAATTACATTTACTCCACTATCTCAAGATTTTAACACAGATGCAGAGCATATACAAGAAAGAAATAAAAACTTTTCTTTTCCTGTAGATGGATCAAGCGTAGTCAAGTTTTTTCCTAATGATGATGGCACTAATCACTATAGATCTATTGAATGGACTGCAGGACCTTTAAAAATAGGGGAAACAACATATTCAATTAGTGCAGCAAATACTGGTAATATGGTAGCATATCACGCAAGTAATCCTCATAATACAACCTATAAACTTTATTTTGATCCTAGAGTATCTACAACAGCAATACAAGTCGTTAGAGCTGATGGATGGGAAAACGTAGCTGTGGGACCAACTGTTACTGAATTAGGTAATGCTAGATCGGCTAGTGATGGAGCTGGGAACTTCGTGACTGATTCTCTCGCTGAATGTCTAATTATAAATAACCCTGATGGAACTATATTAGGTTCAAGTAAAGTGCTTACTGGAGCTCAATTTCAAACAAAAGCGGCTTCAAATGGTACTATTGGGGCAACAACAAGTTCTAGTGAAGGTAGAATTGTAATTAAAGATGATCAAATTATTATCCATGATGGTGATTCATCTAATAGACACCTTAGATTCTTTATTGGTGGTACTGAAGCTGCCTTTCTAGGATTAGATGATACTTATGGTGGATTAGGTTTAATTAATTTTACAGCTCTAGAAGATATAGACAATGTAACTATATGGAGTCAAAATGGAGCTGTAACACTTAGAGGTAGTGAAGGTGTTGATGTAGTTACTGGACACATAAATATTAAAGACACAGATACAGATACTGATGATCCAGCAATTAGATTTTCTAACCAATCTGATGCCTCTCTAAGATGGAGTATTGGAGTAGATGGAAGTGACTCAGATAACTTAAAATTTGATTATGAAAATACAGTCGGTGCTGCTACAAAAATGTTTTTAGATGCAACAGGTAATATCTATATTGGACCTTCAGGAAGTTTCGCTGGTGCTTATACATTTAATAATGATCCAAATACATTCATACATAACCCATCAGCAGATAGACTGGATATAGTGACTGGAGGTACTACTAATGCTATTTTTGAAGCTAATAATATATATGTTGGACCGGGTGGAGGATTCGGTGGTGTTTATACATTTTCTAATGACACTAATACATCCATATCCAACCCATCAGCAGATAGACTAGACCTAAATACTGGAGGAGCCCTTGCTGCAGTATTTGAAAATGGTGACATGTATCTAGGACCAGCAAGCACTGGAAACTTTTATACATTTAGTGGTGACACAGATACTGCTATAATAAATCCATCTTCTGACCTTTTGAGAATTCTTGTTGGAGGTGACACACTTGCAGAATTTAGAGAAGCTGGAGGTGCCTTTTTCACAGGGATAAATCAGGCTTTTAATGCAAGCTATGGTTTAATAGTTGCAGGAACTGCAGCTAAAACAAGTGCAGGTACAGTATGGATATCAACTTCAGATGATAGACTAAAACAAGATGTACTTTCAATTACTAATGCAACTGATGCCTTAAAAACATTAAATCCTGTTGAATATAACTGGAAAGATGAATGGAAAGACGCAGTATCATCTATACCCAATCATAAAGTACATGGATTTTTAGCCAGTGAATACGAAGATACTTTTTCTGATTTCGTAGATACTACAGATATGAAATTAATTAAAAAAACAGATAATAGTTATAGACAATCAAATGAAGTAGAAGAAGATGAAACAATTATTTATGACAATATTAAATTTATAAATACAGATTCCTTAGTTCCGTATTTAGTTGCGGCAATAAAAGAATTAGAAACTAGGATATCTAGTTTAGAAGGAGAATAACAATATGCCAGACGTAACAGTGAGCTTTACAGATGCACAATGGACAAGAATAGTTGCAGCATCATCTAATATTAAAAATAAAATAGGTGAGACTGGGAATGTAGATGCGGATTACTTAGCAGCTATGTGGAAAGAGCAAATGACTTCAAAAGTTAAAGACTACGAAAGACAACAAGCATCAATAGATGACTTCTAATGAGGCTTGACACTAAAGTAATTAAATATAGGAATCAAAATCCTTTTATGTCAACACGTCAGATTGCAAAAGAGGTAGAGGTTTCTGTAAGTTGGACACATTCTATATTAAAGAAAGCTAACTTGCCTACAAATCCACCTAGAAAGAAAAAGATTACTTATATCTGCCCAGAATGTAATCAACTTGTTAATGCTAGACGTAAATTTTGTAGTGAAAAATGTAAATATAACTATAGAAATCCTTTATTCACTTGTCATTATTGCCAAGTAAAATTTAGAAGATCTAGATCTAAAGTAACAGCAGCTATAAAAAATGGATGTAAACACATATATTGCGAACAAAAATGTACATATAGAGCGAAAAGAGATAATAATGCCGACTTATGAATATAAATGCACCGATAAAAAATGTTCTGAACAATTTGAAAAGATTCAGAGCTTTAATTCTAGACCCACAACTAAATGCCCTAGTTGCAACACAAAAGCAACTAGATTAATCAGTTCAGTTTCTGTCCAGTTTCAAGGTTCTGGATGGTATTCCACAGCAAATCGAAGTTCAAAAGAGTCAGATTCCGACTAAAATACTTGACTTACCTACCTTTGATATGATATAATTAATAATGTATTAAGGAATTCTATTAATACAAAAAGATACGGATGGGGAGATGAGAATAAACAAAGGTTTACCTCACTCCCCTCTTTACAAATTAATTATTAGGAGGAGATATGACAACATTAGCAACAAGAACAGCTGATCATTTCGATATTTTTGCAGACTTTTTTAGTGATAAGTGGGTAGGTTCAACTATTCACAAATATCCATTAGATGTAATTGAATCAGAAATGGGATACGAAGTCAAAATTTCACTACCGGGTGTAGAAAAGGGTGACCTTTCTGTAACCTTAGATAAAGATACTTTAGTAATAGAAGCAACAACTTCTGAAACTAAGGGTGATAAGAACAAATACTTATACAGAGGTATAAAGACAGGTCCTTATAAGAAACATATATCAGTAAAAGATTATGGTGTAGATTCCAAGAAGATAACTTCTAGTTATAAAAATGGAATTTTAACTGTATGTTTACCTAAACACAAAGAAGCTAAACCTCAAACGATTAGCGTAGAAATGGAAGGGTAGCAAATGGAGATAAACGATGAATTGATTAGGCAATGGGAGCCTAAGATTCATAAAATGCTCCAAACAACGTATGTAGTAGGATATGATCGAGAAGATTTAGCCCAAGAACTTAGAATTTCTATTATGAAAGCGGCTAAGGCATATAAAGAAGATAGAGGTAGTATCTTTCATACCTACTTACATACCACGATGGTGAACACGATTAGAACTTTAATTAGTAAGGCACAGAGAAAGCCTATGACTGTTAGTTATGATGAGACTTTTTTAGAATATGAGTCCGATTTCTTACCTAATCATATAGCAAAAGCTATTGGATACGAAGAAGAATGGGAATTATTAGAACTAAAAGATGAATTGTCAAGGTTTAATTTGTCTGATCGTGAGAAAAGATTTGTCGAGTTAAGATTAGAGGGTTGGACTATGGATGAAATATCTGCTGATATTAGTAAATCAGCATATAGAGTTCGCCAAAATCTTAGGATAAAGATAGAGAAGATATTTTATGGTCAAGAAAACGAAGAGAAAGAGTCACTATAATTCAAAAGATTTATTTGAAGAATTTAAATCATTATATTCTAAACAACATAAAAAAGAATATGAGCCAAGGAACTTTATTGGTAATGAAATGAAATCTTTGAAAGCTCTTTTGGAAAAATACTCAGTATATGAGATACTATCGGCTATGTACAATTGCATAATCCGAAACGCTGGTAGTATTTCTGTTAACTATTTTACAAATGGAATTAAGTATTATTTAACAGATCATGATCCTAAATTATATTGGTCTGTTGTGTCCTCTCCAGATCCTAATATGAAAAAGAAATGGAGAGCATATACTATTTTAAATTCTAAATGGTTACCTACTGCAACAGATAAGAAAAGATTAAAAGATTTAGAGAAAGATTTAGAAGGAGTAGTAGTAAATGAAGAGAAGTAGAAAAGGGGGCTTGACAAAGGCTAACACAAAAGTGTATAATAGTAATATGAATAGTAATAATATATATAGAGTCATAAGTATACATAACAAAACTAAACATATAACTATTATTGGAGTATATGATTGCATTAATGCAGCTACACTCATGGCAAATGATATAGCCAGCAAAGAAGTAAAATGTTATGTACATGGGGATGGCAATAGAGTTTTACACATAGCAGGAGAGTAGTATGGAAAGTTACGAGTATATAGAGTCTGGAATATTACTTAATTTAAGTGATAAAGAATCCATTAAAAAGTTTGGATATTCAGCAAAAGATTTCGCAAAACATGGCGAAGCCTATAAATTTATAAATAAACACTTTGATGATTATGGTACATTTCCATCATCAGATACATTAATAGAAAACTATCCAACGATAGATATTACTGCTAATAGTCTTAATTTAGATTACGCAATAGACTCATTTAAGAATCAAGTATTATTTAGAAACATAGTATCAGCATTTCAGTCGAATAAAGAATTACTAAAAGAAGATGCTAAAAAAGCCTTATCACATATACAATCTAACTTAAATGATATAGAAGTTGTATTTGATGAAGATGTGATAGCTTATGATACTTTAGCAGAAGGTAGATATTCAGAGTGGCAAGAAAAAAGTAAGAAGAGGAAAATGGGAGAAGGTATGATGGGTATTCCTACTCCTTTTAAGGCACTAAATAAAACAGGTGTTGGATGGATGCCGGGAGAACTTATAGCAATGTTTGCAAGACCTACTGTAGGTAAAACATGGATGTGTATTCAAGTTGCTGCAACAGCAATGATGAATGGACACAAAACATTATTAATCTCTACTGAGATGCCTACAAGTGCTATTAGTTTAAGAGCTGACGTAGTATTAGCTAAGATGATGGGATATAATTTCTCACATTCTGCTCTTAGAACAGGTAAGCCAATAGATGAAGATAAATATAAAGAGTTTTTACAAAAATTAAATGGTAGACCATTACTAATATGTGACCATATTCAGGGAGAAAGTAGTATCTCATTAGAGAGTATAGCTACTTTGGTTAGAAAACATTCTCCTGATTTGGTTGTGTTAGATGGTATATACTTAATTTCAGCCGGAGACGGTAGAAAAGCAATGTGGGAACAATCTCACTCATTGTTTTATGGTATGAAAACTTTAGCTCTTAGCACTAACACTCCTATATTCGTATCAACACAAGCAACTAGGGAAGCTGCAAATGTATTTGAGCCACCTAGAGCAGATCAAGTAGCCTTTGGAGATGCGTTAATTCGTGCTGCAGATGTTGCTATGGCAATGTGTAGAGTAGAGGACGAAGAGGATAAGAGGTTAATTCAATACCAAAAATACAGAGATGGAGTCCTCGCATCAGATGTTTCTATAATGGACTGGAAAGTCGATACAGGACATATAGAAGAAACTGAGGAAGACATTTTTAACAACGGAGACTTTTAAGGAGGAAATATGAAAGTTCTAGGAATGATTATGAAATATTACTCTCTTTTTAATAAGTATTCAGATGTGATACCTGAAGTTGTTCAACTTATAGATACTGCAGTAAAAGCAGTTGAAGATAAGAAGATCAGCAAGGCAGAACAGAGTGCTTTAATGAAAGAGTATTGGAGAGTAATCAATAAAATAAAAGAAGCTAATTAATGGTAAATTGGGCACAATTACTATTAGAGAATGGAATAGATGTACCTAGTGAACATGAAGAGTTTACAATTAGATGTCCTTTTCATAATGATAGTGTAGCTTCGTGTTCAATTAATACCGAAAAAGGCGTATGGATTTGTTTTGCAGGATGTGGAGCAGGTTCATTAGAAGGTTTTTTAAAAAGATACTTAAATTCTGATTCTATTGATTTGACAAAATTACTGCTTGATAGCGAAGTTAATTTTTCAATAGATATATTTGATGATTTAGAGGAAACTATAAAAGGTAGACCTGAGTATTTTATGGAAGCTGATACATCTAAATTCCCAATATGGGCATATGATAGAGGCTTTACAGAGGAAACCTTAAAAAAGTGGGGATGTGGAAGCACAGAGTATAATGATTTAGTTATACCAATACATAATTTAGACAGTAAACTTGTTGGATCTGTTACTAGAAGGATAAACGCAATCCCAAAGTATATGTATTCTAAAGGTTTACAGAAATCTAGAGTTATGTTTGGAGCTAATAAATTAGAAGGACGACATAAATACATTTGTATAACTGAAGGTTCTTTAGATACTATGTGGCTAACACAGAATGGGTATCCAAGTGTAGCTATTTTAGGGGCAACAATGTCCACAGCACAATTGGATATACTGCGATCATTACAGACAGAAGAATATATCTTATGTTTTGACAATGATCAAGCAGGACAAAAGGCGATATCGAGAGCAATGCTTGACATATCGACCAGTTTTATGGTATCATATATAAAGGTGCCAAAGAAATATAAGGACGTACAAGATGTACGTTCCGAGGCATTACTCAAAGAAGTAATAGCAAAAAGACATTATTGGTAAAGGAGGATTTACTATGTCAGGAATAGCAAAAATTTTGCAAAAACGTGAAGCAGTATTAAACCCATCAGAGAATCAATCTCTAGGTAAAGAGATTTGGTTTAAAGATGGTGATCAAGCATTTCTTACTCCAGTTGCTTCAGGAGAAGAAGGGGATGCATTATTAGATGAAATCTATCTGTATACATACAGGTCAGGAAACCGATGGATTAACTTATTATCGGATGATTCAGTAGACTCAAGCTCTGTACCATCTGATTCTAGACCATCACATAAGTTTGCTTTTTGGGCATACGTCCACGAAATCATACACTCTGAAAAGAAAATGGATGATTGGGAGGAAATAGAAGGTCCAGCAGGCAAGAAAATGTACAAGCAGACTGTTGACGATTTCAAAGTTGTACCTTTAGGCTTCGGAAGAAGTGACTACATTTGGAACCAACTTGTAGATGTCTACAATGATTGGGGTAAATTAGACAAGGGTGTAATTAGAATCAAAAGAACAGGTGCAGGTATGTATGATACGTCATACACTATTGCAGCTACAACTAGAGATACAATTGTACCTGAAGATAGAAAAGCTGAAATTAGTGAATTACCACCTATCAAAGATTACTACATGGATAGATATGGTAATGCACCTGAAGGCGATAAAGAAACTGCTACATTTAGCACTGATGATACAGAGGATGATTTATTTTAAATGATAGTCAAAGATCAAAATACATTTAATAAGATACTCCCTACATTGGATAATCACTCAGTAGTAGTGGATGTAGAAACTAATGGTTTTGATTCCTATGGTATGCATCAAATATGTGGAATCGGAATTGGATTTGGTAACAACTCAGACTTGTACTACTTCCCTTTCCGACATCAACAAGTAGGAACTAACCTTCCTAGCGAGTGTTTGTCAGCCTTAATTGCGTGGTTGAACACAACAAAACACCTTGTTGGTTATAATATCAAATTCGATCTCCGATTCCTAGAAAAAGAAGGTTTGGTAGTAGAAGATAAAGATTTAGTAGATGTGCTTACTATGGTAAGATTAACAGAACCATCTACTGTTAAAGATTTAGATCTTACTAACACCATAAAAAGAAGCTATGGAGAGAAGCATGCTAGTTATGATATAGAAACTAAGAAACTCTTAAGGTCTAATAAGTGGCATAAGGACTTCTCTATGGCTCCTGTAGACGTTCTAGGACCTTATTGTGAGAAAGATGTCCTCTATACAGCTAAACTCTACAATGACAGGTCAAAATTAATTAAAGATACAAATCAAGGTAATGTCTGGAAGATGCAGATGGCTTTAACTAAAGTATTATATGTTATGGAAGGGCATGGCATAAAGATAAATAATAAGTATGTTAAAGAAACTATGGTTAAAATAGAAGATAGAAAGACTGAAATATTAAAAAGAGTCTTAAATCTTGCAGGAAAAGAGTTTAATCTTAATAGCACTCAACAATTAGGGGAAGTATTAAATGAAAGAGGTATTAAATCTCCTGAGAAGACTGCGAAGGGGAAACAATCATGGAATGAAGCTGCATTAGTACAAATAAATGATCCAATTGCAGGATATGTAAGACAATATAGAGCTTTAGAGAAGTTAAGGTCTACATATTTAGAACCTTTCCTAGAATTAGAAGAATTACATACAACTTTTTGTAATTGGGGTACATTAACAGGAAGATTATCTTCTAGAAGCCCTAATTTACAGAATATTCCTAGGAACCATTTTAATTTAGTCGATAAAGAGCTAAGTGAAACTGATAAAAAGGAACTAAAAGGTAGAATTAATGCAACATTAGCTGCGAAAGGGCAGACAAGTAGAGTAGAAGGGTTAAGTGACGAGGTTTTAAACACTTGGACTTTCGTTGGGGACGATTCATTTGATAAAACCCAAGAAGGTCAGATAGCTATTAGAAATCTATTCGTGCCTAGAGAAGATTATTCTTTAATATCTTTTGATTATTCACAAATGGAGGTAAGGGTATTCCTAAGCTATCTACAAAACGAAGATGTAAATCAAATGCTTACAAAATCAAACGTAGACTTTCATGGAGAAGCTGCTAAACTTGCATTTAATGTCACAGAAGATGATGATACGTTTAAAATGTTTAGACAAACTGCTAAAAGCATTACCTTTGGCACCATATATGGCATAGGTAATCAGAAATTAGGTATACAATTAGGTGTACCATCACAAGAAGCGGCAGATTATAAGAAAAGATATTTTGATGGTATCAAAGGTTCTAGAGAATTCTTTAACGCAGTCGTTAGAAAAGTAGAATTACTAGGACAGATTAAAAATAAATATGGTAGAGTATATAAAATACCTAAGAACTTAGGCTATAAAGGTATAAACTATCTTGTACAAGGCACAAGTGCCGACATTCTTAATGAAAGAATGATACAAGTACATAAATTATTAGAAAACTTTAAGAGTAATTTACTTTTACAAGTACATGATGAGATAATATGTGAGATACATAAGGATGAAATGGAGACATTACCAAACTTAATTAGGGATACGTTAGTAGAAAATACTCTACGCATACCTTTAGAAGTTGATATAGAAATATGTGAACCATCTTGGGCAGTAAAGAAAGATTATTTTAAAAGAAAAGATTCTATACAGGAAGAACCTGTAGTAGAAGTAAAAGAACAAAAATTAGTACATAGTATAGATTGGAGCTGACATGGAAGTTAAATTAAAGAAGGGTGAATCATTTGATAAAATGTTAAGACGTTTTACTAAAAAGGTTCAAAAAGAAGAAGTTATGGATGAATATAGAAAGAAACAAGTCTTTGAACCTAAGAGCGTTAAAAGACAACTACAAAAAGCTAATAAGCTAAGAAAGAGTAGGGAATCATGAATCTACATGATAAATTAACAGAATATTTAAAAGCAAGTGAAGAATCAGTTATGTTATATGATGAGTATGAAGATGCTTTTATTGGACTAGGATATAAACAATTTAGAGGTCCAGTAGCAGTATATGATGCATCAAAATGTATAGATATATTGATAGATCAATTTAAAGAAGATCCTAATTTAGAAGATGAAGATGATCTTTATGGGATGGCAATAGAATATTTTGATTACAATACAATGGGTGCATGGTATGGAGAAGAAACACCAATCTTCGTAACAGCTACTTTAGAAGAAATAGAAAGTAATATAGGAGATTAATATGACAGCAGGATGGGTAAATCCAAATGCTCCTTATGATTTTACAGAAGGACAATGGCAAGATAGAAAAAAGAACTACCCTAATTTATCAATGCCAGAATATAAACAATTAAAAGAATGGAAGGTAGAAGAAAAGATGGGGAATAAAAAATATAGTTTTACAGAAGCCTATAACAGAGAAGCTGATGAAAAAGAAGTAGGTATTGACGATATTATAATACCCGGTTTAAGTGAAGAAAAAAATACTGCCGATATAGATCCAGTACATTACCACATGGAGATAGAACCATGGGATTTTATACAGGCGAATAAACTTGACTTTGCACAGGGTAATGTGATAAAATATATATGTAGGTATAAAAATAAGAATGGTATTCAAGACCTCAAGAAAGCAAAACAATACATAGATATGTTAATTGATAAGGAGCTAAAGCATGATTCCAATAAGAAAAAATAATGGTACGGTTGTAGGAGAATATAACCCATCGACTAATATATTTATGAGAGATCGTAAAGACTCATCTACTTTAAATTTGACACATTTAAAAGATAATGATGGTAATAAGGAATTCAAGGCATCAACTTTTGATGAGCATTTAATAACAAATATAAAAAAAGCAGTAGTTGACTCTGGTAATAATTTAGATACGTTAGTTCTAGTGGATAATGTTAAAGAACTAAATATTACACGATCAATATCATATAAAGATTTTTTAACACATACAGATAATCTAAAAAAATTATTTTTACATAGAGGTAGAAATCCATATAATTATAAACAATATGAAATATTAATAAGGCACATGGAGGAGCAAAATGGCAAGACGTAATTGGAATAAATGTCATGATTGTGGAATAAAAGTAAATATAAAGAAACAAGCAAAGTCTGGACATGGTTATACTTGTACAGCATGCTATTTAAAAGATAGAAGGAGGGCTAAGAAAGATGGCTAAGATAGGAGTAAAATTAGGTTTTACTTATAGAGTAGGAAACCTAAATAACAACCAATATGGAAGAATAGATTTAGATATACATGATATAGATACTGATCTTCCTTTAGATGAACAACTTAATAAATCAAAAGAATATGCTGACAAGATATTTGAAACAGTAAAAGAACAAGTAGATACAAACTTGGATAAGATTTTGGAGGAAACTAATGAGTGAGATGACTAGAGCACAAGTCTTAGAAGATGTTTTAAAAGAAAGAGAAAGACAAGATTCAATGTATGGAGATCAAACTAAACACACAGATATGTATTGGAATGTCATTGCTACAGAAGAAAATGGAGAAGTAGCTAGGGCAATATGGGAAGAAGATGATGGACATATGTACGAAGAAATTATACAAGCATGTTCTGTTTACTTTGCATGGGCAGAAGCTATAAGAACTAGAGGGGACAAATGAAAGATACAGCAGAAAAAGCAATTGGAGAATTGTTAAAAGATAAAAATCTTAATTTAACTATGGGAGATAGTAATGTATTTGACTATGGTAGAATAGCTTTTGGTATCCCAGCACTAGATACTTTAACAGGTGGTGGCATACCTAAGAAAAGAATGACCTTAATATATGGTCCAACAAATGTAGGTAAGTCATACTTATCATCTCAGATAGTTGCACAAGTACAAAAACAAGGTGGTAGAGCAGCTTGGATAGATACAGAACTATCATGGGATTCTGATTGGATGAATAAATGTGGTATAGATGCAAGTAAAGTAGTAGTAGGACAACCATCAAGTGGTGAACAAGCTATGGATTCTATAAAAGCATTAGCAACATCAGGTGAATTTGACGTGATTGTATTAGATAGTATTGCAGGTTTAGTACCTGCTCAGAATATGGACGAGGATTTTTCATTCAGTCCTATGGCTTGGCAAGCAAGATTTGTCAATTCATCATTACCAAGACTATTACCTAGTCTACATAATGGAACTGCTTTAATTTGTATTAATCAGGTTAGGGCTAGCATGGGACCTACTGCATTAGCAAATATGCCGGGTGGTAAGGCTCAAACTTACTTTGCCCATTTCTTACTAGAAGTTAGAAGAAACGGGTGGATTGAAGAATCTGGTGAGAAAGTTGGATTTGATATGCAAGTAAGACTACGAAAGACTAAAGTAGGTGGACAAAACTGGAAAGCTGCTGCAGTTCCTTTCAGAGTAGATGGTGGTATAGATATATTAGAAAGCTATCTAAGAGAAGCTATAGAACAAGGATTTATTAAAAAAGCAGGTGCATGGTATACTTATGATGACGTAAAAGCTCAAGGTATGAATGGACTTAAACAACATTTTATAGATAGTCCAGAACTAGAAAAGAGGCTTTTAGATGACATTTCCTAGAGATTATACTGCTCAGGAGATGAAAGTTGCAGAAGTTCTTGATTCAACAGGGCTTAGATATGAAACCCAAGCTCCATTTGGTAAATATACTGTAGATTTCTATATAGCAGAAATAGATACAGTTGTTGAAGCTGATGGTGTTATGGGACATCTAAGAAAAAAAGATAGAGAACGAGATGCAGATTTAAAACAAATGGGCATAGAAAATATTATTCATATTAGATCAACTACTAAGACTAATATTAAGGAGGAAGTATGGCAGGCATTAAACAGCTTGGGAAAAAATCAATCGTAAGAGGGGTTCAAGATAGATGGTTATTAAAAGCTATAGATACACATCTTAATAAAAAGCAGAATCCTCCAAGACCGGGAGTATTTTTCCCATCTTCAGTCTCTAATCCTTGTGATAGATTCGTGTTTATGGCATATAATGGATTATTAGAAGTATCTACAATAAATGGTAATTTAGCTAGGATATTTGATAATGGTAGTTCTTTAGAAGATAGAGTAGATAAGTATTTTTCAAAAATGGGTATACTTCTAGGTAGAGAAATATCTTTGAAGAATGACTTACCTCCGATATCAGGACGTATGGACTTTTTAATTTCCCATGAAAAATATGGAACTGTACCTATAGAATTAAAATCTATAAACACTAGAGGTTTTGACAACTTAAAAGAAGCGAAACCTGAACATAAATTACAATTACATACTTATATGAATCTTTACAATAAAACTGCAGAGATTCCTGTATCCCATGGAATAGTATTATATGAAAACAAAAATGATCAAAAATTAAAAGCATTTTTACAAGAACTTAATGATAAAGTTTGGAATGATATATTAACTAGACTACTTAAAATTATGGATATGAGAACCATTCCTGAAAAATGTACAGGTGATAAGTGGTGCAAATGTAAGGAGGTTTAATGGAAGACGATAAATGGACTCCAATAAAAGCTCTCGGTAGAGCTAGGCAATCAATTAATGAATTACTTATTAATGAATTAGTAATTGATAAATCTGATAAACCCGAATTAATGTTTTCGCAAGTATATAATGCGAACAATGAGAAGTTAGAAGAGTTTCTAGTAATGTATAGTGGATACAAAGCATATTTAGAAACAGAGATCTCAAAAAGAGAATCAGAAAGAAATGCTTTGGAAGCAGCCTTTGAAGAAGGTTACTCTAAAGCTATGTATACTCTATACCAAGAAAGAGAGAATGGAGGTAAGAAGAAACCCGTAAAAGATGAAATTAGAGGTGAAATCTTTAGTAAGTATCCCGGACTTGAAAATAGAAGAAAAGAAATAATAGAAAAAGAAATAGCTTTAAAAGAATTATCAGGGCTATTAAATACATATACAACTGCATATAATACTATAAGTAGAATCGTAGCCTTGAGAACATATGGAGGTGAGAAATGATACTCGGAGTAGACTGTTCATCAAGAGCAATACATGGTGCTGTTGTTAACGATAAAGAAGAATTAGTAATGCAATTTAGAACTGAGAAAGTTGGTGCTAAAGAAGAATTTAATGAAAGATTCTTAAAAATTGTTGATAATTTTTCAGGGATATTAAGTAAAATAAGTATAGAGAAAGCTTTTGTAGAAGCTGCAATTTATATACAAAACCCAAAATCCACAATTGAAATAGCTAGAGTTGTAGGTGGTGTTCAATTAGCATGCCACAAAAATCGTGTACCTTGTCAATTAGTAGACAACACAAAGTGGAAGAAACAAATAGTAGGTAAAGGTAACTGCTCTAAAACTCAAATCATGGAATTTGCTGTGGATAAATGGGGAGATATATTTTTAGAACAAGACTTTGCAGATGCAGCTTGTATTGCACTGTATGGATTAAAGGAGAGTAAAGATGGGAATTCCTAAAGGATATAAGAAAACTAGCGATGATATGAAATTTTTCTATTCATCACCTAGAAAAAAAAGCAAGACTAAACCTAAAGATAGTTTACCAAAGGGTACAACTGCAGAAAAATTTAAAGAGAAATACGCCAAAGTAGTTTGGTGTGATTATTATTCTTGCATACATAACGAATCTCCTGAAGGAGCTAGTAGAAAAATAGGAACTATATTAGAGAATCCTAACTATCAACCTCTTGGAACACAAGATGAATCTTGGAAAGGTGTATGTAATAAGAAAGAAATAGGTATAAGATTTAAAACTATAACAGGAGCAGGTAACTTAAAACACAAAGTTCCAGAATGTTTTAATGCCGCATCTAATAAAACAGGTAGAATGGACATGAGTAGATTAATGCAGGGTGGATCCGCAATAGGTGGTAGTATAGAATCACAAAGTGGTGATCAAGGCTATACCAATTATTCATTTGGTTCTAAATGGGAGGGTAAATAATGCCTAAAAACTATCCTGAAGAAGTGAAATTAGCAGCCCTTGAATTATTTTTAGATAATAAAACAGGAGATGAAATAGCTATTACTATAAATAAAGAGTTTGATCTTGAAGTAAAAGCTCCAACTATATATGCTTGGGCAAAAAAGTATGACTGGAAGAGTGAAAATGCTTCTATGACAACTAAAGCAAAAGAGATTGTTAAAGAAAAACAAAGTCAAAGAATTGCTAGATTACAAGGTGAGCATTTAGATTCCTATGAAAAAATGAGGAAGAAGGCTGAATCTGAATTACAGCTTCTAGACTTTGAAAGAGCTTTTGAAGCAGTAAAAGCTATAGACATCGGTATACAAGGTGAAAGAAAAACTGTAGAAGGTATGATAAACTTACAATTTGTACAAGATGTTTTAAATGTATTAGTGGAAGAAATTACAGATCCAGATCTTATAACAAAAGTTGCAAATAGATTACGAACATTAGTTGCGGAGAGAGATGACATCGAATAATAAAAAACAAGAATTGGTTACATTTGGAGATGCTTTTGATAAATTAGCTGCCGGTATTACTACAGGCAATGTATCATATAAAGTTGGTAGCTTTTATGAGTTTCTTAGAGATGTTTGGTCACAAAGTTTTGATAACCCAGAATACTTTGGTGCTTGGCACGTTGGGGTTCTTGCTGAAGATATTGAAGATTGTTTAGAAAAAGGTCTTAATTATGTAGCAGTGTTACCACGTTTTCATTTTAAATCTACTATATTAGGACACGCTTTCAGTGTTTGGAGATTGTTAAAAGCAAAAAGAGATATGTCTGTGCTTTATTTGTCTTACAGTGATGGAATGGCTAGATATCACTTACAAGAAATAAACAAGAGTATAAATAGGAATCCACAATTGTTGGATATGATGGACAATAGATCTCCAAAAGCAGACTATTCATTTAGATATCATGTAAATAAAAGACCAGTTGAAATTATGCATGGTGGATTATTCTCTTTCAAAAGAGGTATGCATGTTAATGGTGCTTTAATTGCTGATGACGTATTAAGAGATCCTGAAAACCCTCTTAACACTGGTCAGATAACTAAAGTTGAAGACCATTTTATGACAGAAAGTTTATTCATTCCACTAAAAGGTGTACCTGTAATTGTATTAGGTACTCCTATGATGCCGGGAGACTTATTAAGTAACCTGCAAAAAGATGATAGATTTAAATCAAGAGTATTACCTGCATTAGATCCCGAACCGGGAAGAAGAGTATTAATGCCAGAATTATATAGTGAGAAGTGGTTATTAGATCAGCAAAGAGCAAGACCAAAATCATTTGCTTCTGAGTTTTTATTAGTACCCCATTTTGCAACAGAGGCATATTTTAATGAAGAAGATATAGTTAAATGTGAAGATGAAACTTTAAAGACTTTTTCAGCACATCAACCTTTTAAGACTGAAGCAGGGGATCAACTATTCGCAGGATTTGACGTAGGTAAGAAAAGACACCCATCACATCTAGTTATATTTAGAAGACGGGGTGATAAGATGGAACAGGTTCATCAATCATGGTTAGATGGATGGAATTATTCAGATCAAATTCAATATTTGAATGAAGTCGCTGAGAATTACAACTTAGAAAAAGGATATATAGATAATACAAGAGGTGAGTTAGAAGATAGGGGACTAAATACTGTATGGCACTCTATGACTTTTTCAGTGAAAAGTAAACGAACTATGGCACAAATATTTGAAGAATATGTCATGTCAGAGAATTTAAGTTTGGTAAGAGATGAAAGGCAGAAACAGCAAATATTATCTGTTAGTAATGATCTTAAAGCACCTGAGACCCCTATGGGGCATGGAGATGCTTTCTTCTCAATAGCTATGGCATTACAAGCAGCTTATGAAACAACTATCTACAGATATGAAAGTTTAGGTAGTGCTGCTGATTGGTTAGATGCAGTAGACCCTGACGATAAAAAAGATGTAGAAGAAAAAACAAAGTTACCTGACCTGTCAAAATGGACAGGAAATGAGTATAATAGTAAGACAGAAGAATCACAAACAGCCCCCAACCCAGACTGCAAAGAGATGGTATGTATGCCTAGCTTTTGGGTACAAGAAAGAAATTTATGTCTGTACTGTGGGTACAGAGGATAGAGAAAGGAGAACACATTGGTCACGCAATTAACACAACAAGCAGAAACAGTCGCAACAAGTCGGTACTACTTAAAAGACGAAAACAATGAAGTTATCGAAACAGCAGATGACATGTTTGAAAGAGTAGGTCAAGCTATAGCAAAAGTAGATATGCAACTATATAGTCAGCTAGCTGCTGATGCAGCATTAACAGCTATAGATTTTACAGACATAATGAAGAGCTTAAAGTTTATACCTAACTCACCTACATTAATGAACGCAGGAACTGAGCAAGGAACTTTATCAGCATGTTTTGTACTACCTTTAAAAGATAGTATGGAAGACATTATGAAAACTGCTCACGATATAGCTATGGTTCAAAAATTTGGAGGTGGTACAGGATTCTCTTTAAGTGAACTAAGACCAAGAGGTGATCGAATAAAGACAACGCATGGTATTGCATGTGGTCCAATACAAGTATTACAAACACTATCAAGAGTATCTTCTATGATTACTCAAGGTGGTAAGAGAGATGGTGCTAATATGGCAGTGATGTCAGTATACCATCCTGATATTTTAGACTTTATTGATTGTAAAAAAGTAGAAGGTGATATACACAACTTTAATATTTCAGTAGGAGTGGATGCAGAATTTATGAAAGCAGTTGAAGCAGGTATAAAGTATTCACTAATCAATCCTAAGAGTAAACAAGTAGTAGGTGAATTAAATGCTAGAGAGGTATTTGATAAAATAGTATATGGAGCATGGAGAAATGGTGAACCGGGAATGATATTCTTGGATAATGTTAACAAAGATAACCATGTAAAAGCGGAATATGGTGAAATGATTGCTACAAATCCATGTGGAGAACAACCTTTATTAGGAAATGAGTCTTGTAACTTAGGTTCTATCAACCTAGCAAAGTTCTATCACGAAGATTATAATGATGTTGATTGGTATGAATTAGAAAAAACTGTAAAATCAGCAGTGCATTTCTTAGATAATGTAGTAGACGCAAATAAATACGCTACTCCTGAAATAGAACAAATGACTAAAGCAACTAGAAAAATAGGTCTAGGTGTAATGGGCTTTGCAGATCTGTTAATTCAGCTAAAAGTTCAGTATAATAGTATAGAGGGGCGTAAATTAGGTAAAGATATTATGTCTTTTATAAGAGAGAAGGCTGATTTACAGTCTAAGAAAATAGCTAATGAGAGAGGTGTATTTCCTGCATGGGACAAAAGTGACTATGGAGAAGATGAAAAATACAGAAATGCCTGTAGATTAACAGTAGCTCCAACAGGAACTATCTCCATGTTAGCAGATACTTCTAGTGGTATAGAGCCAACCTTTGCTCTAGCTTGGAAAAAGTCAAACATACTAGAAGGACAGACTTTGTATTATGTGAATAAATACTTTGAGGCAGATGCTAAAAAACATGGTTTTTATTCAGAAGATTTAATGGAACATTTATCTCAAGGTGGTTCTTTACAAATAAGAGAAGATGTACCACCATGGGCAAAAGAAATATACATTACTGCTCCTGAGATATCTGCTGAAGATCATGTTGAGATGCAGTCAGCTTTCCAAGAGGATTGTGATTCAGGTATATCAAAAACAATTAACTTTCCTAACGAAGCAACTATTGCTGACGTTGAAGCTGCTTATGTACATGCTTGGAAGCTAGGTTGTAAAGGTATTACAGTTTACAGAGCTGGTAGTAGGGATAAAGAAGTATTGGTAAAAGGCACTGAAGAAAAAGAAAACAATGATATCACAGAACAATTAAGTTTTTTCGATGTGATCGAAGAACCAGAATTAACATATGAATGTTGTGAGTCCCCTAACATAGTTATGGAATCTGGATGTGAAACTTGTAAAGTCTGTGGATGGAGTATGTGCCATGTTGCTTAATAAAACTTTTAGTATTTTAACTAATATAATACAAAAAGCAAGAAAGAAAAAATCAACAGTTAATCAGGCTGGTAATTACACTAAGGCTGCTATGAGAAAACGTCAGTTTGCTTCTATCAAAGCTGGTAGTAAGGGTGGTGCTCCCGGACAGTGGTCCGCTAGAAAAGCTCAATTACTTGCACAAAGATATAAAAAAGCTGGTGGGGGATATAGGAAGAAATAATGGCTAAGACTAAAGGACAAAAATCTCTTAGTAGGTGGACCGATCAAGATTGGGACTATGTTACTGAAAGAGATAAGAAGAAACCTAAAAGTAAACGTGGTAGATATTTACCTAAAAAAGTACGTTCAGGTTTAACCTCATCGCAAAAAGCTGCTACTAATAGAAAAAAACGAAAAGCAGGTGGTGTAGGTAGTAGAGCTGAGTATTCAAAAAAAGTAGCAAGAAGGGTAGGAAGCATATCTAAACTTGTAAAATATTTAAAAGAACTTGCATAACATTTGACATAGATGTGTCAAATATGATATAATAGAGTTAAGTACAGAAAATAATAGGAGGTCAATTATGGCTATAGGAAGTTTATTAAGGGACAGAGATGTTCAATATGTTGCTATCAAAGATGATTCAACTAAAACATGGAGAATATTAGATACATGGAGTCCAGCATTAAAGGATTTTGATTCTGAAGACGACATCCCAGATAATAATGATGCAGTAGCTATCATAACTGAAGCTGCGTTTATTGCATTAATTAAGGAAGCTACTCGTTTAGGTGTATTAGAAAATGCTTCTTTAGGCAGTGGTGAAGTAAATGATGAAGATTTACTTGCATTAGAGCGTGAAAATCAAGAATTACACGAAAAACTGTCGAAAATGGAAGAAAATGTAGTAAAATATAAAGAGGAACCAAAAAAACCTCGATACTCAGAAAACTATGCAATAAAAGATAGAGCAATTCAAGCTATTATTAATCTTGCAGGTATGGCTGATGTAGAAAAAATAAGTGAGGATAATTAATTATGGCAAAACTATCAGAATTTCTTCCAGACGTTCCAGAAGTTGCTAAAACAATTGCTAATTTAAACGAACAAATTAACTTATTGCAGTTGTCAAAAGCATCAGGAGATACAGGACAAGCTCCAACCATTGGTCTTGATCATGTTGTAAATACATGGGTAAGACACCAAATGGCGTATCGTCAACAACTCGTAATGGATTTACAGACTATTACCTATTCTGTACAAGAAATACGAGGTCCATTGACTCACATAACAGGTGAAGTCTTTAGACGTGGAATGAAGATAAAAGCTAAAGTGAAGGATCCTGATAAGACACAATTAGCAAGATTTAATAAATTCTTTGCTGATGCAAACGTATTTGACCAAAGTCTTGAAGAAGTTTTAAGACAATTCCACTATGATATTAACTCTATTGATGATGGTTTCTTATATCTAGCGAAAGAATATGAAGAATTACCTAATGGTAAACTAGGGGCAAAAGTAAAAGAAATTAGAAGGTTAAACCCTGCATTAGTAGAATTTGACTTAGATGCAGCAGGATTACCTAAAAATGCACATTTTATGTGTCCTATAGATAGAACTGATGTAGCTGAAGAACCGGGTATGTCTAAAAAAGGTTATAAGAGAATAGCTGCGATGTATAAGTATTATCACAGAAACCAACATATGTATTTAGCAGATTCAGAAGTAATACATCTATCTAAATTTTCACCATCTGAAACTTACGGATGGTCACCTATACTAACAGTATTTGAGAAAGCTCTTACCTTAATTGGTATGGATAAAAACTTATACAGATATTTCTTTGAAAGAAAGATGCCTGCTTCTATGATCATGGTAACTACTGATGATCCTGAAAGTTTAAGAAGGGAAAGAGCACATATAGCGGCTCAAACAAGACTTGATCCTAACTTTATACCAATGATAGCAGTATCAGCAAGGAACAATAGAGGTAGAGTTGACATGGTAAGAATGTTCCATACATTACAAGAGATGGACTATATGCCAGTTAAACAAGAAATTAGAGAAAGAATTGCATCTATGTGGGGGGTATCTCCTACATGGCAAGGAACACCTGAAGCGTTTGGTGGTCTATCAAGCACTACACAAAACTTAACAGTGATGAGTAGAGTAGTAGAATCAGATCAAAGACTATTTCACGAAAAAGTATTCCCAGAATTGTTAAGAGCATTTGGAGTAACTGATTACGAAATAGAATTACCTAGACCTGAAGAAAAAGCAGATGCTACTATAATCTCTCACACTCAACAGAAAGTAGCTATGGCAAGTCAGCTAAGTCAATTAGGATTTAATGTTGAATTAAAAGAAAAAGACGAAGTTGATTTGTTAGATGTTGAATTTGTAGTAAGTGGTGATCCAGTTCCAACTGCTAAGATGCAGGGTGAACAACAAGCTATGCAGTTAGAACAACAGCAACAGCAAATTGAACAATCTAAACAACAAGCTGAAATGGCTCAGATGCAAGCTGCTATCCAAGAAGGAGCTGAAGAAGGACCAACAGGTGAAGAAGATGATGTTGAAAAGATGGAAAAAGGCATCAGAGGTTTTAAGGGTTTAGATGAACTTCTTGAATATGATCCTGATGAGAAATCAGAAGATGATGAGTATTCTCATGTCGAAGAAGTCGATGATGAAGAACATGACGACTAGGAGATAAGATGACTTGGTTTGAAAAACAAGGTAGAGAAGGTCTAGTCCCTAAGAAAATTAGTGAAACGGTACGTCCTAAACAAGGGCAAACTTATGAAAGGTTAACCACTGTTTATGTTAAACCTGAAGTACCTGAGTTTGTTAATGATTGGTTAAAAGACTTTGACTCACAGATTCCTATATATTTAGTAGGTGGTTCTGTGAGAGATAGCATATTAGGTAAGGCTCCGAAAGATATAGATGTAATTACGTTTAACTCAAAGCAAGACGTAGAAAGTAATCTTAAATCCTCTAGCACTAAATTTTATCAAGGAGGTAAAAACCTTCCTAACTTACTTACAGCTAACTTAGGAAAAGATCAACTCGTAGATATTATTAGTATGGGTGGTGACATTGAAACTGAATTAGTCAGAAGAGATTTTACCATAAATGCTATGGCACAAAGACCTGATGGAGAAATAGTAGATCCTTTTGGGGGTAGACAAGACTTAAAAAATGGTGTATTGAAATCTCCTAAAGGTGATAGTGATAAAGTTTTTAGTGAAGATCCTATTAGAATGTTAAGAGCTGCTAGGTTTATCGGAGATTTGAATCTTAAAGCAGATAGTTCTTTGACAGATAGTTTGAAAAAACAAAAAGATTTACTAGCTGATATGCCAAAAGAAAGAATAGGTATGGAATTTGGTAGAATTATGTATTCTAAAGATCCTGTATCCGCTTTAAAATTCTTAAAAGATAATGATTTATTAAAACATATTGATCCAGCATTACAAAGAATGGTAGGATTTGTGCAAAATCTAGAAGGACATGACTTTGATACTTGGAATCACACACTAAAAGCATTGGATCATCATATAATTAAAGATAAAGATAAACCTGATTTAGCAACTAGACTAGGTATTTTATATCATAATGTAGGTAAGCCTCCTGCAGCAAATGGGAATAATAGTGATTTTAAAAACTATGAAACTATAGGAGCTCAAATTGTAGAAGAAAGTTTGAATAGTTTACGATTACCATCTGATATGGTAGATTTAGTTAGAAAGTTAGTACAACATCATACATCACCTAAAACTGCAAAAACAGAAGGTGATCATAGAAGAGTACAACTAAAATTAAGAGAAAACTTGAATAAACTAAATTATGTAGCGACAGCTCATGAGGTAGGTAAAGAAGGTAATATAAATGCCAATACTGATCATATAGTATCATTCCAAGATACAATTGATAAGTTGGATCCAATAGATCTTGAAAATGATAAAGTAACTTTATCTCCTTTGACTGGTAAAGAAATCATGGATGAATTAGATATCGTGCCTAATAGAAAAGGTGGTGGGGAAAGAATAGGCAAGATAAAAGACTTTTTAAATGAGCTTGTAATAGAAGGTGAACTAAAACAAGCAGATAAAAAAGGAGCTATTAATAGAGCTAGACAATATCATTCTACATTCACTCAAAAGTCTAATGATTTATTAAAGAGTTGGTTAAATATTTTGAAGGCTGAAAAAGACAATGGGTTAAAATTTGATGTTGATAGTAACATAAGTTGGGAAGTGGATAAAGTAGCACATGCTAAAACTATCGAAAATAAAAAAAGTGATTTATTTAATACTCAAAGAAGTAAACAAGGACTGGTGCCTGTTAAAATTACTGGTGCTGATGGCATTAGACGAACATACTGGTGTAGACCGGGATTTGAAGATAAAATGATAGGTAATAATTCTAATTTAGAATTAAGAGAACAGGAAAAGAAAACCCCGTATGTTGGTATGTTTAACTTAAAGGATACTCATGGGCATGATTCTTTAGATCCTAAGTTTAAAGACAAAGGTGTTAGATTAGCTCACCCTGAAGATAGTCATGATACTCACAAACATTTTACTGGTGAAGGTAAAAAAGGTGGAATACTACCTGCAGGAATACATGAGTTACATATAAGTCATGATCCATATGCTGAATTTGGACACAAAGGTAAGAATAAAACAATTGGTAGATTAAGTAGATCTCAAGGTCCGGGTTATACCCACCCAGAAATTAAAGAACTTAAAGATTCTCAAAAAGAATATAGGATGAAAGCATTAATAAAACAATCTTCTATATTAGATACAGAACTTAATACACAATATAATAGTGATAAACCTGATGTAAGAGCTTTAATTACAGGGATTATGATGGAAACAGGGCTTAGAATAGGAAATCCTAAAGATACTTTTGATAGTATTGAGAAAGGTAAAGAATCTTATGCAACTGCTACATTTAAAAAGAAACACATATCAGTAACAGGTGATACAATTAAGTATAATTTTCCGGGGAAACAAGAAACTATACAATCTGGAACTATAAAAAATGCTGGACTAGCAAAAGGTTTAGAAACTATATTAAAGAATAAAGATGAAGATGCTTATGTATTTGAACAAGATGGTAAATTCTATGATGAAGGAGATGTTCAGAAATATCATAATGCAGTTATGAAAGTTAAAGATGGTTATGTAATAAAAAACCACACTTTTAGACATTCAAAAGCAACTAACATGACAATTAAAAACATTACCGATTTTATTGGAAAAGCAAAAAATTTATCTTTTATAAAAACAGAAGGAGATTTTCAAGATTTTCAGAAACGGATGGCTACTGACGCAGCAAAACAATTAAATCACCCAGATACTAAAGGAGAATTTTGGAAAACAGATATGACTTTAAATTCATATATACTTCCAAATGCATTTTCTTATATTGATGGGGATAAACAAATTATGATAAAAGATCAAGTAGATAAAGAAAATACTAAACTTTCTTCTGAATATCAAGATAAAATGCAAGGAATCACAGGGAATAAAAAATATAATAAAGTACCTATTAAAACTGTACAACTAGACAAAGCCTATGATGGTAAAGAATTTGATCCGACTAGAAAAAAAGAAAAGGATATAGATACATATTTTGATAATAGGAAAGAAAAAGAAGAAGATAGAGACTTAGGATTAGACAAGATACCACCACACATGAGACCAAGACCTAAATATTACGAAGCTAAGTTTGCAAAAACATGGGTAGAAGACCTAGCAGACAAAGGATATCAATCTCCTGTAATAAAAAGTTCAAATGATGAAGGTACAAAACTATGGTTTATAGATGGTGGAGTAGATTATGTAGCAAATGTTGGAGCAACTGGAGTAGGTTATATAGAAAAAGCAACCTTTCAACCATTGCCATCCAATGCAACTAATAAAATAAGTTATGATCCAACAGGTAATAATATGAGAAAGCCTAATGATAATGAGGAGGATCTCTATGAGGAAGAATAATATATATTTAAATATTCTAAAACAAAAATATAAAGGTAAAAAAGTTAAAAATCCTAAAGGTGGTTTAACTGCAGCAGGTCGTAAATATTTTAAAAGAAAAGAAGGTGCTAATTTAAAACCGGGTGTAAAAGGAAAAGCTGATACACCTGAAAAGAAAAGAAGGAAGGGTAGCTTTCTTACAAGATTCTATACAAATCCTAGAGGTCCAATGAAAGACAAGAAGGGACAACCAACAAGATTAGCTTTGGCAGCTAGAGCATGGGGAGAAGCTGCTCCTAGCACAAGACAACAAGCTCAAAAACTTGCCGCTAAAGGTAGAAGAATGTTGGATAGATATCAAGCATCGAAAAAATCTAAACCTACTAAAAAAGCCATGTATAAAGATAATGGTGGCGGAGCAGGTGGAGGAGGAGCTGCTACTTCTGGAAGTTTTGGAAGTGGTGGTGGAACTGTATTCACATCTACAAACTCAGGTATTTTTAATCCTACATATGGTGGCGGAGGTTCTAAAAGAAAACGTAATCATATTAGAGAGATTAAGAGAAAAAAAGATAAAAGAAGTGGTATAGAAAGATTAGGTAGGTTTCTTAATGAATATACTCCAGTACCTAAGAGTGCAGATCTTTCTAAAGCACTAATTGAACTAATGAATTCTGTAATGAAATCTCAATATCCAAATGGTAGAGGATATGGAGGCAATCTTGGAATGAAAGTTTTAGATTGGAAGAAGCCTAACACAAACGAAGAACCCCCTAAAGTTTCTGAATTTAAAGGTAAAGACAATGATAAAGATGACAATGCTGCAGTTCTTGAACAAAAAGATGTGGAGCAGAAAATAAAAAATTTAAATGATCAATCTAGAAAAGAAGGTAGAGATCAGTCTACTGAAGATGAGATAGTATCAGCAGCTAACCCCGGAATAGTTACTTTAAAATCATTTCAAAGTGCTGCATCTACTGGTCTATCCCCCACAGTAAGAGAAGCTAATCCTTATAAACGTGGTGGCGATAAAGACTTAATTGATGATAATCCTGAAATAGAAAAAGATCCAGAGGATGAATTAGAGAAATTTGTGACTAATTTAGAAAAATATAGTGGTTACAGTGCAGGAACTACCCAAACTACTTTTGCAGAAAGGGAAACTTTAGAGGATGAGAAACAAGAGATTGAAGTATTAGATGATGATAATGATGAAGATGAAGAGATACAACCTCCAAAAGGACAGAAAAAAACTTATTCCACAGGAGACGGTGGTGGGTATAGCATGTAATGAACAAGGGTAGATTTATATATACGCCAAAAGTCGGGGCGTTAGATGGTAAAGGTGATATACACTTTGACTATGAAATAGACGACAAACAAATAAAGATTTATGCTACAAAGTATAATCTGCAGAAACATACATTTTCAAAGATAGATGAACCTATTTTTGTAAAAGAGCTAAAGGGGGAGCAAGATGTCTAAACTTTTTAAATCAATACTACTACTAGCAATGCTGCCACTCCTATTTTTAGGATGTGATAGTATAGAGGAACCAGCAGAGGAATCAAAAATAGGAATGATTCTTGTTGGTCCAAAGAATGATAAAGGATGGTCACAAGCCCACTATGAAGGTGGTGAATATGCGGCATCTAAATTAGATAGTGAAATGATTACAGTAGATATGGTAAACCCTGCTGACTCACCAGATTTAACAATACCTTCGGTTGTCGAAGATATGGTTTCACAAGGAGCCACTATAATATTTGCAACCTCAGATGATATGAAAGATGGTATATTAGAAGCTGCAGAAAAATATCCAGACACTGATTTCGTCTGGTCTACAGGAGATAGTGCTTTAGTAGTAGGTAGAGACCACAAAAAAGAACTAAAAAATGTAGCAAATATAATGGGTAAGATGGAGTATGGACAAATGATAGCAGGTTGTGCTGCTGCAATAAAATCTAAAGATGGAAAGATTGGATTTTTAGGACCATTAATTAATGATGAAACAAGAAGATTAGCAAATGCAACTTACTTAGGAGCAAAATATTGTGCTGATGGAGACATAGAATTTGATGCAACTTGGATTGGATTCTGGTTTCACATACCGGGTATGACTTTAGATCCTACCCAAGTGGTTAATGAGTTTTATGATTCAGGTAAAGATGTTGTGATATCACATATTGATACTACAGAAGCAGTGGTTGTTGCTGGTCAAAGAGCAGTTAGTGGTGAAGATATTTGGGTAGTTCCTTATGATTATAAGGGAGCTTGTGAACAAGCATCAACAAGATGTTTAGGAGTAAATTACTTTAATTGGGGACCTGAATATTTAAGTTTAGCTCAAAAGAGCAGAGATGACAAATTTACAAATGAATGGTTATGGGTAGATCCTTATTGGCAAAATCTAGAGACATCCATTGTAGGGTATAAACATGGAGAAGGTATGAGTACGTTAGAAAAAATTCAAGTAGATAAATTTATATCTGAATTAAAACTAGGACTTAATTTATTTACAGGACCTTTATATTTTGAAGACGATTCAATATATTTAGAAGATGGAGAAATAGCATCAGATATTGATATCTGGTACACTCCACAACTACTAAAAGATATAAAATAGGCTTGACATAGCTATACCAAATATGATAAAATATAATAAGAGCATTAGAAATATATGTGATAAATGTAATGGATTCATGCAATTTGATGAAGACGATGATTTAAAATGTATGAATTGCGGTAGACAAATTATTTTAAGGAAAGCAAGGAGTAAACATGTGGAACAAAGGCGAAACAAAGATACCAACTCAGGCACATACCGAGTTGATAAAAAGAAGACAGTCGGGGGCAACGTGGACGAGTCTATCAGAATGGTTGAAGGCAACATTCGGGATAGATATACACAGAACCAACATTCAAAGATGGTACGACAAAGAGGTTTATTTAGATCAAGAAAATGGAATAATAGATCCTGACTTGGATCCTACTTACCACATTAAGATGGGTAAGAAGGCAGAAACATATAAAGCAGAAGCTAAATACTTTAAAAAATTATACGAAACTACAATTAAAGATCAGGCTAAACAAGAGATTTTTGAAGAATCTATAATGAAATTAGCTCCTGCATTTAATAAAGCAAAGAAAGTTAAGATCCGAAAGCCTTCAGGTAAAAAAACGGGTGACAGTGTTCAAAGTATGATTGCTCCTTTAACCGACACTCACATTGGAGATAGAGTTGAAAGTGATCAGATGTCAGGTTTGAATCACTACAACATTGATATCTTCAACAGAAGGCTTTATGGATGGGCAAACCAAGTATTAACCCTAGCTGAGATGCGAAGAAATACTACTCAAGTAGGAGAACTTGTAGTTCCAATGCTTGGAGATATGATTAGTGGAGATATACACGAAGAATTAGCTAGAACTAATATAGATAATTGTATGGGACAAATGATTAGAGGAGCGAATCTTATTTCTCAAGCATTAATGTTTCTTGCTCCACACTTTGATAAACTAAGAGTTCCGTGTGTAGTAGGTAACCATGGTCGTATGACTAGGAAACCCCCTATGAAAGATAAGCATCAGGACTGGGATTACATGTTGTATCAATGGGTTGCAGCATTTTGCAGAGAGCAGAAGAATATAGAATTCCATATTCCTAAAACATTCTCTACTACTATTGAAGTTGCTAATAAACAAATATTATTAACACACGGAGACTTCATTAATGGAGCAGGTAGTGGTGTTGCTATTACAAAAGGTATTCTAAATATGAGAAGTGTGCTTCAATTCAGAAAAGGATTAGAAGATGAGATTAGAAATCTTGATATAAAAGATTTAGGTAAAGGAATGTCTACATACTTTGATGCAGTTCTAATGGGACATTTCCACCGAATAGATGAGATAGATGTAGGTACAGGTGCGATACACATATGTGGTTGTATGAAAGGCGGAGACGAATTTGCGATGCAAAGAGTTCAAGCTATTAATAAACCAAGACAATTAGTATTGTACTACCATCCAACATATGGTGAAATAGGTAAGGAAATCATATATTTAAACAGATATGATGCCTCTGAAAGTCAATTTAATGACATTTTACCGGAAGTTTGGAGCGAAAACCTAGTATAATAGTATAGAGAATCTACATTTATAAGGAGATTAAATGAAGATATGTCAAAAGTTAACATAATAAAGATAGCATTTTTTCTATCTATAGTATTATCTATCATGCTAGTAATTGGAGAATACACTAGCTAGGGAGAAGAATAAGATGAAAATTAGAATACCGAGACCTAAACTTAAATTACCTAGTTTTAGATTGCCTAAACCGAAAGTAAAGGTACCTAGTGTGGTGCAGAAAACTGCAAGTGCTACATTAATGGTATTTACATTCTTGGCAATATTAGTAGGAATTACAGGAGTAACACTAACAACAGTTAATCCTGTTAATTTATGGTGGGAAATTGCACCATTACAAATAGTATATTTTGATTATGTAATCACTTATACTATGGTGTTATCTTATTTAGAATTTTTACAAACATGGTATTGGTATTCTGTGGGTATATCAGTAGGTCTTGTAACTGCAGGACTAGCTGTTCATATTAGAAGTTTGAAACAAGTAATTAAGATACTTAAAGCTACTCCAATGGCTATATTAAAGTCTCCACTTTACGTTTATCAAGATCTAAAAGCATTTAGAGATTGGTTATTTAACAAGATAGAGTACCTAAATAGTGAATCTGCTAAGTGGAGAAACTTTTTTAAAGTAATGAAATCTCCATATAGTATGCTTAGAGCTTTTGGATTAAATCCACAAATGGCTGTAGGTTTATTAGCTGCTGGTTCTGTTACAGGTACAGCAGTTGCAGTGAACGAGATCGTAGCCATACGTAGTTTTGCTAATGGTTCTCCGGGAATATATGCTGCACCAAGTGAATTTCCAAGTGAGGATCTAGAAAAAAGATATGCATGGAGAAAAGATAATCCAGACGACAATACCTTAAGAATTGTGCTTGGAACTACTCCAGTTGAACAGATTAATATTTCAAACGTATCAATCGGTACTGCATATACAGGTTCAACACTTCCATCAGGTAAAACTGAAGCTATTCTAATTGAAGGTAAAGCAGGAACAACTGCTAGGCTAGAAATTGGTGAGCTTATATTTAATAGAAATACATGCAAAACATTAGCACTAAGTGATATTAATGCTCATAAGATTTCAATTAAAGATAACATTGCAGATGGATTAAGTATTGCACAGACTCTTACAAGCACACTTAGAAACTTAAGAGTTAGTGGTGGTAACTTTATGGCAGATGAATTAAAAACTGAAGGAGGTACTTATGACCGAATTTGGTTGGACACTGGGGATTTATCATCTGGAAAAGCTAAAATAAATAAATTAAATCTATCTAA